>Ga0105357_10000317_pt1 | contig 25194 bp, 13 predicted proteins | sample GOMGulsemesocosm_4_FD_83660 | JGI IMG/M metagenome (GOLD analysis project Ga0105357, IMG submission 83660) | Methane-oxidizing microbial communities from mesocosms in the Gulf of Mexico - GOM15B Gulf of Mexico | ecosystem: Environmental > Aquatic > Marine > Cold seeps | place: USA: Gulf of...
GGGGCATGTGTACTGTGAACCGGAATGAGTAAATTGATCGAGCACTTCATAGTTCGAAAAATCAACGTATAGTTGCCGGTAGTCAATTTTTCCCACGACTTTTTCCGATGCATTCTCAAAAAGATCCAGTGCGGCTTGAAGCTGCTTGTCCCCTATTATTTTAGTACTGTCAAAATCATTCACGCCCGGACCAGTATTGTCCAGGTTCAAATTCGACGTTACATCGCCAGCGCTTGTCTGTGCGAAAGCCGCTACGAAACCCCCATCAGTATCGCGCCCTAAATTTTTCTCTCGTTCAATTGTCAGGGAGGCATAACCCTTATGGTCTCCGGATATCAGCCGATTTTGATAGGTCATGGAAGTCGCGTGGACCGCATACCAATTGATCATACCGATATCCCCAGTGTCTCCACTGAGCTTCAAAAGAGTCATTTCCTTGTCGATATTATTTTCGTAGTGCGCACGCTCTTGTTCTGGGTTTTCTTGATAGGCAGTGAGCGACCGATTGATGCCCGCCCCTTCTACATTACCCTTATTAATCCGCAGGGTCCCTGGCTGCAAATCAGCGTGTGCTGCTGCAATTGAATTTACGATGCCATCAACAATTCGGTAAAAATGTTGCGGAGAAAACTCTCCCAATTTCTCCAGTTTATTCGTTAGCTCCAAATATCCTCCGGGTCCAGAGTGAGTGTGACTCGCACTCAAGATAATATTGTCCCGAGAGTAGAGTTCGCCAAAAAGCAACTGAAGACGATCGATGACTGCCAAAGTCATATCGTGTTCTACAGTAGCGAGGTCAGCGCTAACAAAAACAACTCGCTTGTCACTTCCCGGTTCAGCGATAATAAATGCTCTGGATTTTAGTCGAGTATGAATACCTTCGGTTACTTGTCCGTCATAGCTGTATCCCATCATTTGAGCACCCAGTACAGGGCCGGTAACATCGGCGATGCCACGCCCCAACAAGTAGTTATGTGACTCGTTGTTGTGCTCCGCAGACTGCACATTCATAGCGGGTAATAATACGAATAGAAAGACAAATGCAATTGTTGTATGTAATGGTTTCATTGTGTAAATCTTCCTCGTTACAAGAGTGAACTATTCAGCTATAGCCTCTTGTCGATAAGTGAGCGCAGCAGGATGCGCCATAAAATATAATGGATATTAAGAATGTTAAGTGACAAAAACTTTATGTGTTTTAATTAAAAATAATTTCTATATTTTTAAACCTAAAACTTATTTTTAATTTTTAAAACTTAAGAACACTCGACCTTCAATTTACAGATGATATTGGCTTGGCTTACCCTCTGGATATCGAATGAAGTATGGGTTTCTCATTCAATTATATAAAACATATTTAATTGGGATTCTATTTGTCTAAAAAACAGCCCTCCTAATATGGAAGGGGTAAGGGCAACACACCAAAAATTCATTAACAAATGTATAATTTTTAGGACTTCCCTACACGAGAGGTTTCATAAATCACTTCATAATCATTGTTGCTTTTCGAGAATGTAGCGCGTGCCTACAGTGTTTTAATCCTTTATTTATCCGCGCTCTATTGTTAATTTTAAATCGGTAAGCCGTTGAACTTCACGCTGTCAACATACCGCCTTTAGTTGATAAGTTTTATATCATTGATAGCAAGTATGTTATGAATACGACTTCTTTTGGTTTGGCATGACGTTCTTCACCTGTTTTGTTGTGATTCTAGAGGCAACAAAGCGCGCGTAACCTCTTGGGTTATCAGCCGTTTTGTTGCCTGTGTTGGCTTGCTATTTATTCAGGCGGATCTGCCTAGACAATGACTAGTACAAGTACTTAACCTCGGCGCCATACATTCTCGGAGCGCCCATTCGACCGTAGATAAACCCAACTGACGCCGCAAGATCCCCACGCTCGGCCAGGTATTGTTCATCGGTTAAGTTTGTACCCCATAGCGAAACTTCCCAATCCTGATCTTCAGACGTGTAGGACATTTTGGCTGAAACCAGACCGTAAGCGTCTTCTATAGCCAAAGACGTATCATCTGCAATCAGGTCACTCTCCAAGTAGGGTGCTTGTCGCTCTTCACCTGTGTAGGAGTAGTTTGCGGTCAAGCGCAATTCTCCCGGCAGCTCTATGTCAATGTTGTAGTCCAGACCCAGTGAACCGGAAAACGTGGGAGCTCTGGTCAGCTCTTGCCCTTTGAGGTTGACGCTATCGCTAATACGAAATTCATCGTACTCAGCCTCAAGCCATGCCATGGATGCAGACAACCTTAAATTCTCTGAAGCCAGGTAGACGACATCAAGCTCTAAACCGGTACCGGTTGCTCCACCGGCGTTCAAGATGACCGCAGCAAGGCTAGTGGGGTCTTCTGCGAATACCTGGAGATCGGCATATTCATATTGAAAGAGTGCCGCGTTCAATCGCAGCCTTGAATCGAACAGTGAAGACTTGATGCCCAGCTCATAACTTATGACCTCTTCTGGATCAAAAGCCGCATTGCTTATCTCTAGGGTCGCCGGATTGACACCGGGAACCGTATTAAAGCCCCCGCTCTTATAGCCTTGCGCGACGCTGAAATAAGTTTGGATGTCTTCGGATAAATCATGACTTAAAACGACTCGGCCAGACAGGTTCTGCCAATCTGCCTGCTTTTTATCCGAAACAGAAACACCTACACCGTCGAGGTTGGATGGAAATACTACGCCCAGGTTTTCCCACACCAAAATACCGGAAGCAGCGAAATCTGGGTTGGAGTCCAGGCCGACGCCGGCAAACCCTGGGTTATTTAGCTCGAATGTCTTTTCATCACGGCTATACCTTATCCCGAGGGAGAGACTCCAATCCTCGGAAAAGTCCCAGGTTGTATCACCATATACCGCATAGCTATCGGTGCGATTGCTGGCTGCAGATGATTCATCAAGCACATAAAAAACGTCAAATGGCACGCCCCAAACGGCAGAAATTAAAGCCGCAGTAGAAGGGTCCGAAATGCGTGAAGTAGCCTGACTGAAGGATGCTGCGTCTTCCCGGAACGCACTGACTCCGACAAACCATTCAATCGTATCAAACGATGCATTGAGCCTGAATTCCTGGCTGTAGGTTTCAACCTCTTCAGATCCATCGATAACAATTAGGTCAAAAGGCACCCCTGATGGTCTAGTGCTGTTTGCTGAGTATTCGCGATAAGCGCTAATTGAGGTGAACTGATAGTTTTCATTTAAATCCCAGTTCACGTTAACTGAGTGGCCTCTTAGGCGGCGATCAAAAAACGCAGGGCCACCAGCCACTGTGGTATCGGCCGTGCCCAGATCAAAATTGATGGGATCCAGAGCAACAGCGGCGATGGTTTCGGGCGCATAGCCAGCCGCCGTCGCAAACCCCTGTAACACGGCATTGGCGGAGTCGATTGACTCCTGCCCCAATACATTCAGTGCTTTGTGATAACCGATATTCTCATCGGTGCGTGACCAGTTGTTTTTCAATGTCACTTCAATATTCTCGCTGGGCATCCAGGTCAGAGAAAGTCTACCCGAAGCATTGTTTGTATTCGCCCCGTCGTCTCGTCCATCCTGTAAATTGCTCTGCCAGCCGTCCTGTTCGGTTTTCTTGATTGACCCGCGAACATACAGTTGGTCTTCTATAAGAGGGCTGTTGAAGGTTGCTGAAACCGAATTATGATCGTAATTACCTCGCTTTACAGAAACACTGCCCTCGACCTCATTGGATGGCCGCTGTGTGGTAATGGAGATGGCACCGCCAATCGTATTTCTACCGAACAGTGTTCCCTGTGGCCCCTTGAGGACTTCGATGCGCTGAATATCCTGGAGATCGGTTATAGCTCCGCCGGCCTTGCCATAATACACACCGTCAATAAAGAACCCGACACTGGGGTCTGATGCTATGCCTAAGTCGTCGGTACCAATACCGCGCATATAGATTTGCGGCAAGGCCGGGTTAGCGGCCGTAGAACTGAATCCTGGCGTATGTGCGGCGACATCAGAAATGTTGGTTATATTCGCACGGTCCAAGAAATCACCTTCAAATGCGGATATTGCAATGGGCACATCCTGTAGTGACTCCGCCCGCTTTTGCGCGGTAACAATAATTTCTTCCAGCGCATAACCAGCCGTGTCAGCCAATCCTGGCACCGCTGACAAAGTCAGCATGATGGCGGCTGAAAGGGTTTTTCTTTTGTGTTTAAAGTTCATGGTAGTCTCCTCAGGTTTTTATTATTGCGCCACTTGCTGGCCTCATTTTAGACAAGCCTTATTTCAGGGCGCTGCTTAAGTAGATTGTTTTTTCTGTACTCCCTACGATTACGACAACTCATTATTAGTCCTTTAATAATTTATTTTTGTACATCCACCAACTTACTCAAGACGTCAGAAAGCAATAAGTTAGATCAGCATCTATTTTAAATAGACATTGAACCACTCACTAACTTCCAAAAGCGCGACGAAACAATAATTAATGGAGCACTAGATGTTTAACAACAGAGCATCAGTCAGAATAATAGTTAACGAATATATTTCGTTATAAATGCGTGAAGTTATTCAACGCCCTACGAGCATTAACTTTTTTCGATGAAATTATCGACTGACGCCTTTATTTATAAGTTTAATAGAACAAAGAAAAATTATTCTTGGGAAACTCAGTGCAGCCCTTATCTCCCAATACCTCGTACTCTTTACTGTCCCAAAGGTTTTCAGTCTGATCGGGATTGTCGAACAAAAACACATACAGGCGACAGAGCTCTTCCTGCGATTTAATATTGCCATCAGCAACAAGCAGACTTTTAATTTCGCTGTTACCCAATGACTCCCCACTCATGCGTATATCACCACCTTCACGAGTATCCAGTACAACAAAATCACCATCTGCACTGCCCCACGGCTGCCACAGGTTATTATTGCCACTTACGCCCTTGGCGGGGTTTCCTCGATAGGCAAACTCAGCCCAATACTCCATCATGGACTCTGAGAGTTTATTGCGTGCCAGTGCATTTTCATCGTTATAAAATACACGGGGAAAAAACCCCGCCTCAAACTCACCAAAAACAAAATCAATCTCTACCCCGTGAGCCGCCCCTAATAGACCTTGAAAATCTACAGGCCAGCCACTGGGTGCCTCATCCCAATCGAAGCGGTATGCGAATACATTGTCGCCTTGCGTCTGATGCAAAACTCGCGCTGGCTCATCAACGCCTATTGCTTTCCACTGCTTCGAAATATATGAGGACTGGCGATTATATGCCTCTTGATCGATGATCTGTGGGAAGACTCCCAGCAGATTAGTCACGTGCCGGGGATCCTCAGCCATGAACAATTTAGCCTCATCGCGGTTGGCACCGAGCATCACAGGAACAGCGTTGTATAACTGCGTATCAGTGAATCGCTCCAGTAAATGTTCGGTCGGCAACACAAGGCCATCACGCAGTAACAACGGAGCCTGATACAAGCCTTCCTGGCCTGGGTTTAAACCAGTAAAATACGCAAGCAACTGTACTGTTGTTCGACTGCGCAACAGCTCGACTATCTCTACGTCTGACAACGCCAGTTGAAGTGATTTTGCCGCTGCACGATCACTGGCCCGACCATCGGCAATCAACAGATGATTAATCAACTCCCTGGAGCTCGAGTGCATGCCGGGCGACTCATCGTCTGAGAAATTTTCCGCAACACTGCGCGGAGCCGTGTAAAGACCGCCGCTCTGTACAATGGCGCGGTGGAACAAGCCCTTCGCCGGTGCGCTAGCCATCAGTGAAAATACGTTCTGACCGCCGGCGGATTCGCCAAAAATAGTGACATTGTCAGGGTCGCCACCAAACGCGGAAATATTATTTTTGACCCAGGTTAAACCCTGTACAAGATCCAGAGTTCCGAAATTTCCTGAAGCCTCAAGAGTCGATTCTGATGCCGCCCTCATGGCCGGATGACCGAACCAGCCCAAAACACCCAGTCGGTAATTAAGCGCGACCACAATCACTTTTTGAGAGCCCGCCAGATGGTGACCGGTATAAGTACTGGCTGCACCAATGGTATTACCGCCACCATGAATCCAAACCATGACCGGCAACTTCTGCGATTGCTGATCCACGTCTTCCCGAGTCATCTTAGGCGCCCACAGGTTCAGGTATAGGCAGTCTTCTGAGCCGACAACTTGCCCCTCGACGCCCTTTTCTACACCGGAGAGAGACCCCCAAAGCTGCACGCAGGAGTTGCCATCAGCCAGTGATTCATGGATACCGCTCCAGGGCTCTGGTGAGCCAGAAGGCTTCCAGCGCAAATCACCCACAGGCGGTTTGGCAAAAGGTATACCTCTGTAGGCATGGGTATCATGACGATCTGTGTAGCCGACCAACAAGCCGCTTTCAACAAGGCGTACTGAATCGCCGGCCTGCTCTCGAACGACCTCTTCAGGTTTAGACGCAAAGAGGTACACCCCTGCCAGCGCGGCTCCAACCACGGTAAGAATCATCACTTTTTTATTCATATTCAATGCCCTACGGCCACACTTAAATTTTAGAAACTTTCTCTTCAACGTATCAGCAAACCTTGAGGTAACAAGGATCACGCCTTACACCATCGATGAGTTCTATTGAATGCAGTCTCACCGATATACAACTACACCCTAACACAACAAAACGTTACTTTGTCGCTATATATTAAAATATACAGCCTATTCTTAGCATATGAATGAATATTATCATTACAATATAACGATAATGTGTCATTGCAAAATAAGGTTTCCTTTAAAATCAAGGAGATAGATCATTGGATAAGTACTAAATCGAGTGGATAGTAAAATAATGATGGTTATCCAAATTCGGTTATTATCGACTGCAGCCAAGCACGCATAAAAAACACAATCGGTATCAATAGACTGCCGCCCTTGGCTCCCTAGCGGCTGGTGTGTAAAGGTGGAATTTGGGAATCGGTAAAAAACCCAATATTTCAGGGCATCGCTGATTTTCTCCAGATAGAAGACCCCATTAAATGTTAAAGTTAGCTGGCTACTTAATCCTGAGATCGAGCAATGACTGAAACCAGCGCCAATAAACATCGCCCCAAGGTACCCACCCAGCAGCGGGCCCTCGAACGCTTCGAGTACATTCTCGATTTCGCCGACAAGGAATGGCTGGAAGGACGGCAGAACGAACTCAGTATCTACGAGCTGGCCAAGATGGCGGATCTACCCGCCCAGTCGGTGTACCGGATGTTTCCATCACTCAGGGCCGTTAATTTCGCCTTGGCACAGCGCTACCTGAATAAAGTTGCAAAGATGCAAGAAGAGGCCGATAACACCACTTTCACTAGCTGGCAGCAGGGACTTGAACAAGGATTTATCGCCAGCTGTAGATTTTACCAACAGTACCCCCATGCCATGGCGTTAGTTTATGGCTATGGGGTATCCAGCGAAATTCGTGCCGCCGACCGAGAGAATACGACCCTGTTGGCAACCAACGCGGTTCAACAAATTAACGAGTTGAATTTAACCGAAGACTTGAAGGTCTATCAATTTGAAATAGTGATCGACATAGTTGATGCCATATGGAGCCATTCGTACAACACTCACCACGATATCACCCCGCTGTACCTCACCGAGAGCATTCGCGCAGCGACCAGTTATCTGGAGCTCTATTTGCCTCGCTATAGCTCGGTAAACTAGAAATCCATGGAGATGCATGACAAATACAAGATCTGCCGTTAACGCTTTATGGCGTGCCGAGGTAGCGAGGATCTTGCGGGTAACATTAATATGGGTGTTTGCTTGCTTCTAAAATATCTTTTATCGAGTGGGTTCGCTCATCGAAATTTTTTGAAGGGTACCGTCTTGCCCAGTTCTATAAGGGTAGAGCAGAAAAGTTCCAGAAAGGGGTTTTCGATAATAGAGCCCTTGGCGTAGGCAAAGTACAACTCAATATCAAAGAGTATGTGGATTAGCGCCACCCGATTTAACGCATCAAGCTCTTCAAGTATGGGAATAGCGCCCACAACATCAATCAGTATCAAGTCTAGCCGATGGTCTAACAGGCCTTTAATCAGCTGGCCTGTTCATTTGAGCGGGGGTTACCGATCTAGGAGAGCATCACCAGAGTCCGTATTCACCAATAGGGATGCACCTGAATTAAAAGACATAACAATAACCTTTCATAATTCTAGAACAAACCGTGCGTGTTACGCGCTCAGCGGAACTCAATTGTAAAAAATCCCGCGAGCATTTAATTGAAACCGGCCCTTTGCGGATACGACTGGTCAGTATGTTTTAAAACACGACCCCCCTTTGATTCATTTAGACCTGAACCAAAGAGCGGCCACAAGGCGGTGATAACCTCTTGGGTTATCACCGCTTAATTGCTGGGATTGCCTTGCTAGCTATTCAGGCCGACCGGCCTAGGAATGGTTAGTATGAATACTTAACCTCGGCGCCATACATTCTTGGAGCCCCCATTCGACCGTAGACAAATCCAAATGCCGCCGCAGGTGTCCCACGCTCGGCCAGGTATTGCTCATCGGTCAAGTTTGTACCCCATAGCGAAACCTCCCAATCCTGATTTTCAGAAATGTAGGATATTTTCCCTGAAACAAGACCGTAAGCGCCTTCTATAGCCAACTTCGAATCGTCGGCAATAACGTCACTCCCCAGGGTGGGGGTATAACGCTGCTCACCGGTATAGGAGTAGTTTGCCGTCAATCGCACTTCTCCCGGCATCTCTATGGCAATGTTGTAGTCAAGGCCCAGTGAACCGGAAAATGTCGGGGCCCTGTTAAGCTCCTGACCCTTCAGGTTTACGCTATCACTGATGCGGAATTGATCGTACTCAGCCTCAAGCCATGCCATGGATGCAGACAACTGCAAATTCTCTGTAGCCAGGTAGGCGATATCAAGCTCTAAGCCAGTACCGGTTGCTTGACCAGCATTCAAAATTACAGCCGCTAGGCTGCTGGGGTCTTCTGACACGACCTGGAGATCACTGTATTCATACTGGAAGAGTGCCGCGTTCACTCGCAGCCTTGAATCTAACAGTGAAGACTTGATACCCAGTTCATAGCTAATGACCTCTTCTGGGGCAAAAGCAGCATTACTTATCTCAAAGGTAGCCGGGTTGACGCCTGGGACCGTATTAAATCCCCCGCTCTTATAGCCTTGCGCGACACTAAAATAGCTTTGAATATCTTCGGAAAAATCATGACTCAAAACGACTCGACCAGACAGGTTTTCCCAGTTGTCTTGCTGTTTATCCACAACAGGTTCGCCTACACCGTCCAGGTTGGATGGAAAGACTACACCCAGGTTTTCCCAAACCAAAATACCAGATGCCGCTAAGTCTGGATTGGAATCCAGCTCGACACCGACAAAGCCCGGGTTGTTTAACCCGAATGCTTTTTTATCATAGGTATACCTGAGTCCAAGGGACAGGCTCCAATCCTCAGTTAAATCCCAGGTTGTATCTCCAAATGCTGCATAGCTATCGGTGCGATTGCTGGCGGTAGATGTTTCATCAAGGGTATAAAATACGTCGAATGGCACGCCCCAAACAGCACCAATTAAAGACGCGATAAAAGGATCCGAGATACGTGCTGTAGCCTCTGTTGAGATAGCCGAATCTTCCCGGAACGCACTCAAACCGATAAACCATTCAATGGTGTCGAACGATGCATTGAGCCTAAGCTCTTGGCTGTAGGTTTCCACCTCTTCAGATGCAGCACGGGTAGAAAATACGTCAAGAGACAAACCGGATGGCTCAGCGGTTGTTAAGGTGTAGTCACGATAAGCGCTTACCGAAGTGAGTTCATAGTTTTCATTTAAATTCCAGTCTATACGAACTGAGTGACCTCTTAGGTGGCGATCAAAAACCGAAGGGCCACCAGCCACTGCAGTATCTGCTCTGCCCAGGTCAAAATTGATGGGATCTAGAGCAACAGCGTCTATGGTCTGGGGCGCATAACCTGCGGCAGCTGCAAAACCCTGTAACACGGCATTAGCGGAGGCGACGGAATCCTGCCCCATCACATTTAATGCTTTCTGATAGCCGAAGTTCTCATCCGTGCGTGACCAGTTGTTTTTCAGTGTCACGTCTACAACCTCGGTGGGCATCCAAGTCAGAGAGAGTCTACCCGAAGCATTATTTGTATTGGCTCCGTCGTCACGCCCATCCTGTAAATTGCTTTGCCAACCGCCCTGTCGGGTTTTTTTGACCGACCCGCGAACATGCAACTTGTCTTCTACAATAGGAGTATTGAAGGTTGCTGAAATCGATTTGTTGTCGTATTTTCCGAGTTTTACAGAAACACTGCCTTCGACTTCATCGGAAGGCCGCTCTGTGGTAATGGAGATGGCGCCACCAATCGTGTTTCTACCGAACAGTGTTCCCTGTGGCCCCTTGAGGACTTCGATGCGCTGAACGTCTTCGAGATCGGTTATAGCTCCACCGGCCCGGCCATAATACACGCCGTCAATAAAGAGCCCGACACTGGGATCTGACGCTATACCAAAGTCATCGGTACCAATGCCGCGCATAAAGATTTGCGGTGAAACTGGGTTAGCGGCCGAAGAACTGAAACCCGGCGTGTGTGCAGCAATATCAGATATATTGGTTATGTTCGCACGATCCAAGAAATCACCTTCAAATGCGGATATTGCAATGGGTACATCTTGTAGCGACTCCACTCGCTTTTGCGCGGTAACAATAATTTCTTCCAACGCATAGCCAGCCGTGTCAGCCAATCCCGGCACCGCCGTCAAAGCGAGCACAATGGCGGCCGGCAGGGTTTTTCTTTTGTGCTGTAAGTTCATAAAAATTTCCTCTGGTAATTATTACTGCGCGCCATTGACGTCTCATTTAGAGACAAGTTGTCTTCCATGGCGACAGGTTCTTTAAGTTGTTTTTCAAGTGAATCCCTTTGAATTCCTTAAAAAATTTTAATCCTTTAACAAGTCACGATTGAACGCCTGTCAACTTATTGAAGACATCATCAGGCAAAAAATCAGTCCCCTCTATTTTTTAAATACTGGCATCGAATTAGCCACTGACACCCGCATAAACACCCAGCCTCGTTCATCGGCAATCAACCAACGTTGAAAACTTACACCTCAAAGGCTCAATACAGCTGAGGAAATACGTTTTTCGGGTAGTTGGCACAGCCCTCTGAACCCAAAGCGCCGTACTCGTCACTGTTCCAAAGGTTGATGTTTTGATATCTATTAGCAAACAATAAAACATACAGCCGGCAGCGCTCTTGCTGTGATGGAATGTTTTCATCCATCTGCAACTGACTTTTAATTTTACGGTTGCTGAGTGTATCGCTGCTCATGCGTATACCACCGCCCGAAGGGGTATCCATTACAATAAAGTCACCCTCTGCACTACCCCACGGCTGCCACAGAGCATTCTTACCACTGACTCCCGCCCCAGGGCTGCCCCGATAGGCAAACTCAGCCCAATACTCCATCATGGATTGTGATAGCTGATGGCGGCCCGGTGCATTTTCGTCGTCATACAGCTCGTCGGTAGGCAGAGCGCTCTCAAAGTCACCAAAAACAAAATCAATCTCTAACCCATGGGACGCCCCAACGAGCTTCTGGAGATCGAGCGGCCATCCGCTGGGCGCCTCATCCCAATCGAAGCGATATGCAAAGACATTGTCGCCCTGCGCTTGACGCAGCACTCTAGCCGGCTCATCTACCCCGAAGGCTTTCCACTGGTTAGACATATAAGAAGATTGACGATCATAAACATCTTGATCAATGACCTGCGGCAAGACCCCCAACAGATTAGTAACGTGCTGCGGATCGCCCATCATGAAAATTTTCGATTCATCCCGGTTAGACCCCAGCATCACGGGAACCGCATTGTAAAGCTGCGTATCGGTGAATCGCTCCAATAGATGCTGCTTCGGCAGCACTAGGCCATCACGCAGCAACTGGGGAGTATTTCCCTCCAGAATATTGAGACTTACGCCAACCATAGGCTCAAATATTTGCTCTGTAGTTCGACTTCGCAATAGCTCGGTAATCTCTGCGTCCGACATACTTTGTTGACGTGACTTTGCCGCGGCACGATCATGGGCTTGACCATCACCGATCAACAGATGGTTAACCACCTCTTTTGAGCTAAAATCCATGCCGGCAGACTCGTCGTCTATAAAATTCTCCGCAGCACTTTGTGGCGTCGTGAATAAGATACCGCTTTGCGCAATAGCGCGATGAAACAATCCCTTCGCCAATTCGCTACCCAACATTGAAAATACATTCTGGCCGCCCGCAGATTCTCCAAAAATAGTGACATTGTCAGGATCGCCACCAAACGCGGAAATATTGTTTTTCACCCATTTCAAGCCGTGGATAATATCCAGGGTACCGAAATTACCTGAAGCATCGAGTTCAGATTCCGATGTCGACCTCAATGCCGGATGAGAAAACCAACCCATTACACCCAGGCGGTAATTTAACGCCACAACGATTACCTTTTGGCTACCCGCAAGATGGTGGCCGGCATAAGTGCTGGCAGTACCCTCGACATTGCCTCCGCCATGAATCCAGACCATAACCGGCAACTTCTGTGATTGCTGCTTCACTTCTTGTGGTGTCATTTGGGGCGCCCAGACATTCAGGTACAGACAATCCTCTGAGCCAACTATTTGTCCGTCGCTAGCCTTTTCCACACCCGCAATAGTCCCCCAAAATTGCACACAGGAATCCCCATCAGCAAGAGCCTTATGCGTACCCGTCCAGGGCTCGGGCGAACGCGGCGCCTTCCAACGCAGGTCACCCACTGGCGGCTTGGCAAAAGCAATGCCCCGGTAGGCATGGGTATCATGACGATCGGAGTAGCCAACCAACAAACCCGTTTCAAAAGTGCGCAAAGAGTCATCAACCGGCTGACGAGTCACTTCCTCAGTAATCGTCAAGCTGACAAGCCACAGCGTCAGCATCACTCCAACAACCGAGAAAGCAGCCACTTTTTTAGTCATGTTCAACACCTTGATAGCTCCGTTTTAAATAAGTGAAGGAAATGCATCTTTGGGGTATGCAGCACACCCCTCTGCACCCAGATTTGCGTATTCTTCGCTGTCCCAGAGATCTTCATTCTGTTCAGGATTATCGAACAACCACACGTACAGGCGACAATGCTCTTCCTGTGAACTGAAACTTTTATCAGCCAGCAATTGCTTTTTAATGACGCGGTTATCAAATGACTCACCACTCATTCGAATGCCGCCGTCTGCGTCACTATCCAGTACCAGAAAGTCACCTTCGGCACTGGCCCACGATTGCCAGAGTGTATTCTTGCCACTGACGCCTTTACCAGGATGGCCGCGATAGGCAAATTCAGCCCAGTATTCCATCATGGATTTCGACAGCTTGAGTCGGCCCGGCGCATTGTCGTCGTCGTAGGCCATGGGGAACATCTGACTGTGCTCAAAATCATCAAAAATAAAATCAATTTCCAGACCGTGACTAGCGCCTAGCAATTTCTGGATATCTACCGGCCAGCCACTGGGCGCTTCATCCCAATCAAAGCGGTAGGCGAAGACGCTATCACCCTGGGACTGCTGCAATACCCTGGCCGGCTCATCCACACCCGATGCACGCCACTGATTCGAGATATAGTGCGACTGTCGGTCGTAAACCTGTTGATCAATAATCTGCGGAAACACCCCCAGAAAGTTGGACACCAGCCGCGGATCTTCGACCATGAACATCTTGATCTCATCTCGGTTCGCGCCGAGCATGACTGGCACTGAATTGTATTGCTGAGTATCGGTAAAGCGTTCCAGTAAATGCTCTTTAGGCAGGACAACGCCATCTCGCAGTAGCGCCGGAGCTAGATACATTCCGGCCTGACTTGCTCCCTGTTCGACAAGATGCGCCAGCAACTGCTCCGCTGTTTGACTCTGCAACAGCTCGACAATCTCTGCGTCCGACAGTGTCTGCTGCAGTGCTTTTGCCGCAGCGCGATCCCCAGCCTGGCCATCGGCAATCAGTAGATGGTTAATAATTTCCCTGGAACTTGTATCCATCCCGGGAGACTCCTCGTCCAGATAATTTTCTGCAACACTTCGCGACATGGTCAACAGGCCGCCACTTTGAACAATGGCCCGGTGAAACAAGCCCGCTGCAGGCTCGCTGCCCATCAGTGAAAACACATTAAGTCCACCGGCGGACTCACCGAAAACTGTGACATTGTCCGGGTCACCGCCAAACGCGGCGATGTTATTTTTAACCCATTTCAGGCCCTGAATAATATCCAAAGTTCCGAAGTTACCCGACGCTTCAAACGCGGATTCAGAAGTCGCCCTCAGTGCCGGGTGACCGAACCAGCCGAGCAGGCCCAGGCGATAGTTCAGTGCCACCACGATCACCTGCTGAGAACCCGCCAGATTAGAACCGTTATAAGTACTCGCAGCCCCAATGGTATTACCGCCGCCGTGAATCCAGACCATAACCGGCAGTTTGCGGGCTTGCTGTTTCATTTGGGGAGCCCACAGATTGAGATATAAGCAATCCTCCGAGCCGACAACGCCGCCTTCGACAGAATCTGCCACACCAGAGAGAGGTCCCCTAAGCTGCACGCAGGAGTTGCCATCGGCGAGCGCCTCACGGGTACCGTTCCAGGACTCGGGCGAACGCGGAGGCTTCCAGCGCAAATCCCCCACTGGCGGCTTGGCAAAGGCAATGCCTCGGTAGGCATGGGTATCATGACGATCGCTGTAGCCGACCAGCGAACCCGTTTCGATACGGCGCTCTGAGTCACTGGCCTGCTCTCGAATAGCCGGTTCAGCTGCAGACGTAAAGAGATAAAGAGCTGCCAGCGCTGCTCCAACCAGGGTGAAAACCATCACTCGTTTATTCATAGTCAATGCTCTACCGCCACACATAAATTTTAGAAGGTTCACTTCAAAGCATCGGTAAACCTGGAGATAACCAGTTTCACGCCTGATGCCGTCGATAAAGCAGTATTAATGCAGCTTCATCTATACATTAATCGCCATACCGTTACTTTATCACACCATATGTCAGCAAAAACCTAAAATCACCGTAAAAATTACTATTGAACACACTAAAATCATTACAATGTTTCACTAAAGGGCTGTTGAGGCATAATGGCTCCTTGATAATTATGGAGATAGATAATCCAACAGATTGATAACGCCAGTGGCTAGCAAAATATTGGTGAATGACGACATTCTGAAATTGATGATTGAAGCCAATTTCACGGTACACAAACATAGGGCGACAGCATTAGACAGCCAGCCTTGTGTCGTAAGCGGCTTGCATGAAAGGCGAAATCTTGAACCCCAAGGCATACTCGTTTCCAACGCTGAGCCAAGCGCACCAACAGATCTCCCCTGCTCGTGGTTATCACCGGAACCTCAGCCCTGGCACATTGAGTGTCTTGCTTGCCGCTATGAAACTTGAATTACGCTGAACCGGCAGCCCGCATTGATCGCTCAGAAAAGGCCGATGGCGACCTCCTGAGCAGGTAAAGGGGTAAATGCGGATTACTAAATTTCAACAGATCTTGGGAAGGCCTTCTAAGTCTTCTGAAAATGATTTCTTCAGCACATGGTGTGGCTGTATCTTACTGGCCAGATAACCTGCAGCCATTGACACGATAAAGGCTGGCGGCAATGCTTCAAGGGCCTTGAAGTAGATGCCAATCCCATCAATGTCTTGCACGATGAATTTAAAAAATGGTATCGATAGAAAACCAACTATCATAGAGGCAATCGCCCCCGAGGCCGTGTAGCCTCGCCAGAAAAGTGACAGGATAACCATCGGGCAGAAGATGGCCGCAATGCCGGACCAGCCGAAGATAACGAACCAGTAGATCGTCCGTTCGGGAGACAAGAAAGAGACGCTAAGTGCAATAACGAGGGCGATTATAGCCAAGGTGATCGTTACATAGCGGGATAGTCGTGTCGCTGCTGCGCCACGCATGGCGGGATTGATAATCTTTTGGTAAAAATCATGAGTAATCGCACTGGATGCCAGTATGAGCAGTGATGATACTGTCGACATAATCGCCGATAAAACAGCCGCCACATAGAGACCTACCAGCAGAGGTGGGAAGGTGTGTTCTACGAGATCAGGCAGTACATTCTGCGCGCCGTTGCCTAACGCGACCTCGGGGTCGACACCCACACCGGTCATTATCAAGCGTCCTAAAATACCAATGGAAACGGCAGACGCCCCCACCAGAAACGTAAAACCAAGAGCCACCCACCTACCCTTATTTAGCTCCTCTTCGTCTTTGATGGCGATAAAACGCGCAAAAATCTGTGGAGAGCCCATAAAACCAAGCCCGATCAACATCATACCCAATATGCTCATCATGCTGATTAAGCCAAAATCTTGTCCGCCGCTTATACTCAGCAGAGCAGGATCGATTGCGTGCAGCGCTGTGGTGATATTCTCACTGTCTGACAGAGTCCAGTAGGACACCAACGGCAGCATCACCAGACAGAGCAGCATAACCGCGCCCTGGAACATGTCGGTCCAGGCTACCGCCAGAAAACCGCCCAGCACGCAATATGCGACGACCACGACAAAGCCGATAATCGCACCGGTATAATAGTTCCAGCCAAGGAATCGTTCGAACGCTGAACCTGTAGCATCAATCTGGGCGCTGATGTAAATCAGAACAAAAACGGCCAGTGATAAAGACGCCACAATGCGGAGAGTGTTTGTGGCGGGACGGAAACGACTGACCAGGTAATCAGTCATGGTAAGGCTGTCATAATGATCGGTTAATTTTTTGAACCTGCTCGCCATATAAAACCAGGCAACGCTCACACCAATTACTTCACCCACTACAACCCAGTAAGCCGAAACCCCCACCATGGCCCCCATGCCTGTGAGTCCCAATAAGATCCACGCGCTTTCTCCGGTGGCCTGGGTAGAAAATGCCGCCACCCAGAAACCCAGAGTTTTTCCACCGGTAAAAAAGTCTTTCACGTTCTTAATGCGCTTGGAAGCCACATAGCTTATGCCTATCAATACGGCAAAATATACAGCCAGCATCAGGTATTTTTCGAACATTACATGCACCTCATCGTTTAATATCTTCGAATAGATTTACTATTTTTTATGGACACCCGCCCACGTCATTGCATGGCACGCGAAATTTTGGCACTGATGATCGAAGCCTACTGCTCGGCAAACAAACACCTGACGACATTAATAGGCCGTCAACCTGAGTCGCTAGCGGCTGGCATGAAAAGGCGGAACTCGGGAATCCCAAGGCATTCTTTTTTCCAACGCCGAGGACAAACGCAGCAGCAGATCTTCCCGACCGTGGCGCGTACCCAATTGCACGCCTATAGGCAGGCCATCAGAGGTCTGCGCCAAGGGTAATGAAATAGCGGGACAGCCGGTGATGTTGTAGGGGATGCCAAACTGCACAGGTTTCTCCGTGAGCACAACATATTCTTCAACACTTAGGCCTTCCAAACTCTGGCCATAAAGCCCCCAGGGTTCTGCTGGCTGAGCGGTCGTCGGCGTCAGCCAGATGTCGTATTGCCGGAAGAAGCCACCAAAATCCCGGCGCATCCTGTTGAAGTAACTGAAGGCATCCAATATCGCCAGGGGGTCCATTTTTTTTGCCGCTTCATAGATCGCCAGCGTGCAGGGCTCCAGGGTATCCGGCCCGATCGCTCGACCGCTGATCTGCGCATAGGATTCCAGCGTCCGGTCATAGCCGAAAAACCACTGACTGATAAAGTGTGGCAGCACCTGCTCAAAATTGTAGGGAGGTGCGTCTTCAGTCACCCGGTGGCCCATGTCCTCCAGCATTTTTGCCGTCTGCTCCACAGCTTTTGCGGTTTCTGGGTGAACCGCTTCACCGGTAAGCGACGCGGTGCTAAAAGCAATATTCAAGCACCCCGTAGCTGCCCCCATTTCGCTGAGATAAGGCTGCCTTGGCTGTGCGATAACAAACGGGTCACCCGGCTGGGGGATGCCGATACAATCGAGCATGGCTGCTGTATCACGTACCGTACGGGTTTGCACCATATTCACCGACAGCCCAAAACTTCCCTCGTCGTACTGGGGACCCATTGAGACACGCCCCCGCGAAGGCTTCAGTCCCACACAGCCACAGAGACTGGCAGGAATGCGAATGGAACCGCCAGCATCGGAACCGTGAGCAATGGGAACTATGCCCGCGGCTACCGCTGCCGCTGCACCACCACTGGAGCCCCCGGCAGAATACCCCTGTCGCCATGGCGTGGAGGTATTGCCGTATAATCTATTCTCTGTGGTGCCGGCAATACAAAACTCTGGCACGTTGGTACGGCCAATATTATTGACGCCTGCCGCGCGCCACATCTCAATTAAATGCGTGTCTTCCGTGGCTGTGTTGCCTTCGCATAACTTACTGCCCCATTCGATTTTCTTGCCAGCCTCAAGCCCTCTAACATCCTTAATAAAAAACGGCACACCATGGAAAGGTCCATCGCCCAATTGCGTCTCATCCAAGGACTCAATACGATCGTGATAGATCTCCACCACCGCATTGATCTGTGGATTGAGCTTTTCGGTGGCGTCCAGCGCTGTCTTGGCCAACTCTCGGGGACTCACCTCCCCTTTGCGCACCAATTCTGCAAGCCCCAGGCCATCGTATTGAGTATATTCATCTAAATTCACGTGGTAACTCCTAAAAAATTGGAAAAGTAACAGCGGTGTGACCGACATACGGACGATCTGGATCCATTCACACCTTGAGTCGGTGAAGCCCTCAAGCCAAAACCGTTATGTTGATGACGTTCTTTTACGGTCTAATTGCAATACAGGAATAAATGCCAAACAGAGGCTGGTCACCAGCCCGGCTATGCCGAGGTTAACCAGAAGGCTGTAGTCGTTGTCCAACAAAACAACACCGCCTACCAAGGGTCCAGAGGCCAAACCAAGCTTGGAAAACAAACCCCCGTAGGCCGCCATCTGCCCCGAAGGATCCAGTTCGGCCAAGATGCCAAATAGGTAGGGAATGATAAAAGCCCAGGCAAATGACACCAGTGCGCCCGACCAGAGAAAGGCTTGTGGAATTGCGGGATAGTGAAGCAGCCACCAGCCCGCGACCATCAGCCCCCCTACTGCCAACAGGGGCAGCAGGCGACCGTAGCGGTTGGCAATACCAATCACCAACAGCGCACCTGGCACGCCGACCCAGGCCCCGATACCGAGGGATAAACTGACCCATTGCACACTGAGGCCGACCTCCATTCCCAGGCGCTCCACAAAGGCGTAGACACCGTTGTTGGCACCTTGAAACAAAAATACCGCAACCAACATCAGTCCTATGGGGAAAAGAGCCGTTTTAGCTCGTTGCCTATTTGCGTTTGAATCTAGATTTGAATCTGAATTTTTATTGTTTTTAGCGGGATAAGCAGCCAAAAACACAATAAAAAGCAACGCGGTAATATCAAATATCGCCAGGGTAAAAAACAGCGCTTTAGTACCATAGATCAGCGTCAAGGACGGCAGAGCGTATAGACCTACGCCTCCCAAACCAAACTGAATCAGCAACATGCACGCGTAGGATATTTCCGGCTTGCCAGTGCGCGCCATCACCGCGAGGCCCGTACCGGTGATAAGACCGCCGAAGACTCCCGCTATAAACCGCAGGGTAATCAGCCCCTCGGCGGCGACTATCGACGGTGACAGTAAGTCCAGTGCCAGCAGTGGCAATAATGCACCGACCACCGTCCTTTTCCATGGCAATCGCTTCACCAGCAGCACGGCTATCAACGACCCCAGTGCGGCGCCGTAAATATTGGCAGCGGTAACGTTGCCAGCCTGCTGCTTGGAGTAATCGAGGCTCTCTACCAGCCCGCCCACCAATACTGGAAGAATATTCGCATAAAAAATTCCGGCTGTTGTCACCACCCCCAGCATAAGACAGGCGGCGATGCTTTCTGGAGCCGCCTTCCAGACCGCCTTAGGCTCCTGAATAAAGGTGCCTGTTAATGCTGTGGGTGTATCGGTTTTTGAATTCATCGAATTTTCTGCCCTGTAGAAGTCTATTCATGAAATTACAATTCCGGCACGTTACTGTGTCCGTTTTATCGCTCGCAAGTGGTGAGAAAACCCATGCTTTTCTCACCCTTAAATACCGGCTGGCGCTTTTCCCTGTGCGCCAGCAATCCTTCCTGTAGGTCCAGTGAGTTATTACATTGCTGAGCCATCTTATTGGCCCGTTGTTTATCCAGCTGGCCAACAGCTGCTTGCTGGATAATCTGTTTCATGGCTTTAATCGCCAGCGGTGCATAGCCGGCCATGCGCTGAGCCAACTCTTGAACCCTGCCCTTTAGTTCTGCACGATCAACCAGGTGAGTCAGGTAGCCAATTCTCAGCAGCTCCTCATCGAAAAATTCTTCACTGGCCAGCATTAGGCGTTTAGTTGTCGCCAGACCCAGTGTGCTCACAAAACGCTGCAAGCCGTTGACTGGGTAACACAGGCCGATGCGAGCAGGGGGAACAAACAGACGCATGCCCTTGACACCCATGCGGAAATCGCAGGCAAGACCAATCTCGGAACCACCGCCGTAAGCGCTACCGTTGAAGGCGCAAATAGTGGGTAAGCCGACAGCGGCAAGCTTATCGGCCATCTCGGCAAAGCGGTTGCTGAAAATACTGCCCGAGCCCATTTGATCCAGCGAGGCACCGGCGCAAAAAGTCTTGTTACCGGAGCCGGTGACAATGAGTACCCTAAGTGAACTGTCTTGTTCAACCGCGTCCAGATGATCACAGAGTCGCTGAATATTATCGCCGTCGAGAGAGTTGTGTTTCTCGGGAATATTCAGGGTGATCGTCGCAATGCTACCTTCGATGCTTAATTTAACGCCGCTCTCTGTTTCACTCATATCGTTAGTTGTCCTGTAGTACTGTGCGGGACGAGCAGTCGAAATTCATCTCGCCTGAAAGGGCGAAAGAAATGCTTAAAAGTAATTCCTTTCGCCCTCATCCTGTTTGGCGTGTCTTAAAGTTTGTTCATCACCGAAGCGAACAACTCCTCATCGGCTGGAATGGTCTTGGGGGTATCCAATACCTTAGAAACCCAAGTGATGTTCACCAGGTTGCGCCAAGTGATGTTGTCGGTGGTGATGTTGCCACCCCAGGTACCACAGCCAAGGGAAAAGGTTTGCGGCATGCCGTTCCACAGGGCCCCAGAGTTGGAGCTGGCTTGTGGCTGGTTGATCATCACGCGCGAGGTCTTGGTATTCAGGGAAAAGTTCAGGATGTTATCGTCATTTTGAGTGTACAAGCCGCAGCTGTGACCGTAACCCGAGTACTCCTGAATACGATTGGTTAGCTCGATGGACTCATCCAAACAATCAACCGTGTAGAAGGCCATTACAACTGACAGTTTCTCGCCCGAGAAGGGATGGTCGGCACCGTAACCGGTTTCAGGCACGATGATGAAGGTTTTTCCGGCAGGTATATCTACACCGGCAATTTCACCAATACGCTGAGCGCTCTGGGCAATAATATTCGGATTCAGGTGACCGTCTACCCACAGAGCGTCGCGAAATTTTTCGTACTCATCTTGCGCAGCCAAATAACCACCAACGGCAATCAGTTTCTCTAAAAGCTGATGTTTAATACTGTTGAAAGCAATCACAGAGTTATCGGAAGAACAGGAGGTCGCCAGGTCAAAGGTCTTCGACATGAGGATTTTTTCTGCGGTGTAATCCAGATCTGCGCTCTCATCAACCGTGATGACCGCGTTACCCGCACCCACGCCGAAGGCCGGGGTTCCAGAAGAGTATGCGGCTTTCACCATGGGGGCACCGCCAGTCGCCAGCACCACATCACACTGCCTCATTAACTCACCTGTGCCTTCGAGGCTAGGTTCGGCTATGTTCATAATCAGATCGCGAGGCGCGCCCAGCTTTTCGATGGCGTCGCGCATCTTTTCACACACCAGCTGACAAGTTTTCTTGGCGCGAGGATGAGGAGCAATCACGATGGCGTTGCGACCCTTCAGCGCAGAAATGGCCTTCACCACAGGGCTGGCTTCCGGGTGAGTGGTGGGCGTCAATGCGCCAACCACACCGATGGGCTTGGCAATCTTGATGATGTTGCGCGCCCTGTCTTCCTCGATCACGCCAACAGACTTGTCGTTGATAATATCGGCCAGCGCAGCGCGACACTTGCCGGCCATCTTGCCCAGTTTGCCGGCGTAATCACCCAGTTGCGTTTCTGCTATGGCAAACTCGGCAATTTCTTCAGCCGCGCCCGGACGGGCCACAGCCCAAACCATGGCGGTGATCAGCTGATCGACCTGCTCTTGACTGTAGGATTCAACAATTTGTTGAGCGGCGCGGGCGCGGGCTATCAGTGTTGCTACTTCTTTGCCTTCTGGGCTCAGTGTGACTTGCTCTGCTGTCGACATAGGGGACTCGTCTTTGTATGGGGTTACATTGACGGGTGGAGCCCCGTCTCAGGTAATGTTTTTTACGGCTGTTCGTTAAAGCACTCGCCCAGAGCGTTGATCAGTGAATCGATCTCGGCCTTTTCCGTGGTGAAAGGCACGCCCAACTGGATGGTGGCGCCACCGTAGCGAACGTAGAAACCTTTCTGCCACATGCGCATAGCAATCTCGTAAGGGCGGCGGGCCGGCTCACCGGGTAGAGAGTCAACGGTGAAACCTGCGGCAAGACCAAAGTTGCGGATATCGCTTACGTGCTTGCAACCCTTCAGACTGTGTACCGCCTCTTCGAAGTAAGGACTCAGGGCCGCTACCTTCTCGATGTGGTTGCCTTTCTGCAGAACTTCCAGAGCTGCCAGACCAGCAGCGCAGGCAACTGGGTGAGCAGAATAGGTGTAGCCGTGGGGAAGCTCCACCATGTACTCAGGGCCACCGGTTTCCATAAAGGCATCGTAGATTTCCTGCTTGCTGATCACGGCCCCCATCGGAATAGCGCCATTTGTGAGCTGTTTGGCGACATTCATGATGTCTGGTGTTACGCCGAAGGCTTCTGCTCCGGTGTTGGCGCCCATGCGGCCGAAGGCACAGATCACCTCGTCAAAGATCAACAATATGTCGTGTTGATCACAAATTTCACGCAGGCGATCGAGGTAGCCTACGGGTGGTGGAATCACCCCGGCAGATCCAGCCATAGGTTCAACAATCACAGCCGCGATATTGGAGGCGTCGTGCAGAGCGATGAGTTCCAGTAGTTCGTTAGCCAGCTCGGCGCCCTTCTCAGGCTGTCCCCTAACAAAGGTGTTTTCCGGCAGTAACGTATGTCGCAGGTGATCGGCATCCACACCTTGACCGTAGAGCGTGCGATTGGCGCCGATACCGCCCACAGAGATCCCGCCCCAGTTCACACCGTGGTAGCCCAGACTGCGACCTATTAACTTAGTCTTGGAGGGCATGCCTTTCTTGCGCCAGTAAGCGCGGGCAATTTTCAGCGAGGTATCTGCAGACTCGGAACCCGAACCGGTGAAAAATACGCGATTCAGACCTTCAGGCATAAATTCCGTGATCTTTTCAGCCAGCTGGAAAGATTTTGGGTGGCCGTATTGGAAGCCAGGCATGAAGTCCAGCTCTGTGGCCTGTGCGGCTATTGCCTCGTTGATTTCCGGTACTCTGTGGCCCAAGCCACAGGTCCAGAGTCCACACAGACCATCGAAGATCTTGCGACCTTGGGCATCTGTGTAGTATTTGCCTTCGGCGGACACGATGATACGTGGGTCTTTCTTAAACTGACGGTTGCCAGTGAATGGCATCCAGTGGGCATCCAGTTGAGCCTGACTCAGGCCAGCATATTTATCGTGCATCGAATACACCTATAGTTTGGGATTGTCGTTGATTTCAGTAACCTTAAGGCAAAGTAAAGGTTCAATAAATGGTGTACTGATTATGTTCAGTACAGCATTTGCTTTACTATATAAGGCCTATTTATAAGACAATTGCTGGAGTGATTATCATGAAGAAGCGTGCCGCCCTGACTGGTCAAGTCAGTGATTTTGATCTGCGCCTGCTCAGAGTATTCAAAACGGTGGTGGACTGTGGCGGTATCTCCGCCGCAGAAGTTGAGCTTAAAGTCAGTCGATCGGCTATCAGCACTTCTATTGCCGATCTGGAGAAACGCTTGGGAATGCGCCTATGCCAGCGGGGCCGCGCGGGTTTTTCGGTGACCCAGGAGGGGCAGGAGACCTACAGGGCGGTACTGCAGTTGCTGGCCTCACTGGAAGGCTTCAAAACCCAAATTAATGCCATTCAAGACGAGCTGCGAGGTGAGTTCAACATTGGCATTATGGATAGCTTAGCGACCATGTATCGAAGTATGCGGGTCACCGATAGTTTGACCCGCTTGAAACAATTGGGGCCGGAGGTGAGTATTAACCTGAGCATGAGCGCGCCCAATGAAATCGAGCGAGCGGTGCTGGATGGCCGCTTGCATGTGGGGGTTGTGAAACACCTGAAACCTTTCCCTGGGCTTGAGTACTACCCGATCTATCAGGAAGAAAGCCGGCTCTACTGCGGCCATAAACACCCGTTGTTTAAGGTTGTGGAACAAGATTTGAACCCGCAAGAGGTTGTGAAGCATGAAGCGGTCATGTCAGCCTATGTGCAGGCCGCTGATGTTCAAGCTACCCATGAACAACTTCACGGACACGCCAGCGCCAGCACCCGCGAGGCCGCGGCCTTCCTTATCCTCACTGGCTGTTTTATTGGTTATCTGCCCACCCATATGGCAGAGCGCTGGATACATGAAGGGCGCATGCGGGAGCTGTTACCACAATATTTTCATTTTGAAACCAAGTACTCTGCGATTATCCACAAGGGTGCTGTCCCACACCTGGTGAGGGATACCTTTATGGATGAACTGCGCAAGACCGAGCAAGAAACATAGTTTTATATTGAACGTGAACAAGAAGTGGGGATCGCCTCCTCGGTAAAAATTTTCTTTTTATATCATTTTTGCCAAACGAAATACTGGGCCTTACTGTAGCTTTCAACAATTGATTTTATCATCCCTGAATCCCTAAGCACTTTTTGGCTATTTTCAAGCTGCTCAATGAGAGGGTATGCCCGTTCCTGCAAGCCTGCCGTGAAAACCACCAGCCTAAACTCTAATGGAGACAACTCATGTGCCAGTATTAGCTCAGGCATGACATCTAGCGCTTCATATTCCTGCAATCCATATTCAGGATACAGAAACAGATCAATCCTGCCTGCCGCTA
>Ga0105357_10000320_pt1 | contig 25085 bp, 26 predicted proteins | sample GOMGulsemesocosm_4_FD_83660 | JGI IMG/M metagenome (GOLD analysis project Ga0105357, IMG submission 83660) | Methane-oxidizing microbial communities from mesocosms in the Gulf of Mexico - GOM15B Gulf of Mexico | ecosystem: Environmental > Aquatic > Marine > Cold seeps | place: USA: Gulf of...
AGCTTCACGCATAAAATGCAGATATGCCTTGTAATCAGAATCATCACGGAAGCATGCATCGCGATTATTGCCTCGTTGAATAATATGTACCGGGCAATCGGGCAGGTATAGTCGTGGTCTTCGGGCCATCGTTTCTTCCTTGAAACAAGTGAAGCCTGCATATTAATAAAATCTACAAAGAGTACGCAAATATTGAGAGCTTTTATCTTCTAAGAAATCAACGACTCTGACCCCTTGAATTTTTAATTCCAATTTACTTGAATTCTTCAGAATTCTTCATAGCGCAGATCGAAGAAACTATTTATCCGGGATATAGAATGAGGCGACAATCGTCAACGTTAAAAATGTATATATTGAAAGCGAAAGAATGAGCCCCAGCCTCTTTTCAGTTGGGGTTACATACTTCCGCACTGTATCGACGTCAATAAAGGGATCATGCCTATGATTAAGCGGATTCCCTACAGGCAATGAAATAGCATTAGCTATCGTAAACACTCTCAAACCCATAATATCTATGGGGCAAGATTTTGGTGCGCCAGCCTCGGCCATGCGTTTATCTATTGCAGGTATCGAAAACCGGCTGAATATCACCCAACTAACGGCAATAACCAAAAATGAGAAAACCCAAGATATTAATAAAATATCGAATACATTCACGCTAGAATATTTCCAGTAAACGATCTGAAGCTATCTGGCCAAGATCATCCGCTTTAGAACCTACTACATAGCCAACCGTAAAACTTGTAGCAAAAATGGCTCCCAATACTAACCATCCTACAGGACCGGCCAGAGTAAGACCGGCTTGTACTGCGATAGCCGCTCCCCCTGCGAATGTAATCTTACCAAAAAACATTCCTGCCGCTGCTCCAAAGCCAAAACCCGTCATCTGCTTGGCCCCTTCCCGCATCCAGTCGCCACCTTCGGCTTCAATATCCATAACTTTAACCACACGCAGGCCTGCATCGACCACAATTGCTGTATTGCCAAGCCCATTCACCAGTTTGCCCATACGTGCTAATTGGCTGGCTTGAAGTTGGCCTTCAATATTTAGACGTACATCGACTTTAGGGGAATTCGCATTTCGTGTTGCTAGTGTAATACCGCGCTCGGCATTGCTGAATGCGGTGCCGCGATTTTTAGCGCGTACCGCTTCTGGTGAAAATTTTTGTAATTCGATGCCATAACGAGTTTTTAATTCTGCATAAGCTTCACGAACGCGTACTTTGGCTTGCTGGATTGCTGCAGCTTGCCCTCGCCCGCGATTATTCGACGCGATTAAAGTACGTAGTCCATTCAATGATTTCTGGTAATTAACGATGGCTTTCTCAAAGTTGTCTAAGCGAGCAACCGCTGCTGTGCTGGCTGCTCCGATAATAGAGTTTAATTTTTGCGTATTTTCATCACTGAAATAGCGATCAAAAAAAGCGGCTAGCGCTAGCGTTTCATTACCACAGGCTTGAGCAAGGTTACCAATACACTGACGCTGTGGAGCAGGAAGGTAATTTAGATAAGCACGTATGTTCGTGGCAAGACTATCGTCCTCAAGAGAGAAAATACTACCTTGCTGCAAATAAGCGCCAGATGCGGTGTTATTTATGCGACATAGTTGATCAGCCGAACGGTCGTCCAAGCCGGTGAGAAGAATCGATGGCGTTGTGGTGTTTTGTACAAATAGCATTTCTGGCATGGGTATAGTCCTTTATTAGCCTGCCGCTTACTGCGATCCTCTGGTCATCATTCCAGCGGAATTAAGAATTGTCATTATGCTATATGCCCTTATTAGCAACAACCTAAGCATCTAAGATTGTCACTAAAGCTCTAAGAACTTCCGCAGCAATTTTGCATTACGTATATTCGCTTTAAAGCCAATGTCAAAAATATCACCCAATATCGGCACCGAGCCGATGATGGTATCAATGGCGATGTTCAACAGCATTTTAGCGATCAAGCCAAAACCTGCCCCCATGCGTCGCGCCTCTATCAATGGGTAGAGTGCCAGTAAGAATGCAATGCCGTCGCCAACACCTGGTATTAAGCCGATCAGTCCGTCGATACCAATGGAGATATTGGTAAAAGGAATACGGAATTGGGCATCCATTAGATGCGCAAAGGCTTCAATGCGCTTTAGGCATTCTGCGTTCGATTTAGTCTCTGACATTCCAAATCCCTCCTGTATACTCGGGCCTTCTGAGATTGTTGATTTTATTATGCGCTATTTCGCAATATTAGCCTTATCGGGTCTTGTTTGGGCGAGCGGTTCTGCTGCCGAACAGGCACGTACGATGGATGCTGGCAGTGGCTCAGAAACTGCTCCATCTGTTGCTATAAACGACGTTCCAACCAAGGTGATGGAAAGCACGTGTCCTGTGGTTTCGTTTGCGGATGTGTTCGCAGACCCCGACAACATCCGCCTGAATTATTGTTATCTTCGGCAAAAAGTTGATGGCGGCGAACTAAAAGCCGCTCTGCCAGTAGTTGAACGCCTTTTGCTGTTAGAGCCACATCAAGAGCAAGTGCGAGTTCTATACGCCAGTTTGTTATATCACAACGATATGATGAGCGATGCTAAACGAGAATTTACAGGCGTCGACCGTGTTCGCCTGCCACAAAACAATCAAACCTTAGTTATCGACTATCTACGCAAAATCGACGAATTAGACAAACGCTTAAACCAATCTTTGGATTTCTCTTTAGGCGGTCATTTCGATGACAACCGTAATGCTGCGCCCGAAGGCGATACAATTCTTTTCTATGGTTTTGAATTCCCATACAAGATCGAAAAGGTCGATGATTACGGCACTCAAGGCACAGCTAGATACGATATAGCGTATAAGTTTGGCCAGTATCGCAGCCACCGACTACTGGGGTCTTTAGAGTACGTACGTGATAATCAAGCATACTATGACAATGAAGATTTCGCGTCGCTCAACAGTTCCGCTGGTGCGCGCTTTGATCTAGGCGGCTCAGACCTAACGACACTCGGCTACTACTCATTTCATCGTCTAAATGGTAATTCGTTTCTGCGCAGTGTTGGCTCGCAATTGAGCCTTAGTCACTCGTGGCATTTACGTGAGCAGAAACTCACCTATCGCGCGATAGCTTCGAGTGGTTGGTTTTCAGATACCTATATGAATAGCGACGCCAGCCAGAATGCAGAGATGAATTCTGGTGATCGCGTATACGCACGTCTGTCCGGCTCGGTAACGTTTAATAGCAGCCAACAGTTATCACTAGGGCTTAATTACACCAATAAGAATACCGACGCTCCCGAAACAACAGATTACGAATATGATGCTTGGAGCGCTAGCATTGGTCATTTATGGATGTTCGGCGCAGGCCATAGCCTCTCAAGCTATGTCAGCGGTGCTCGAATAAGCTACAAAGGCAGTGCCGAAAGCGTTACAGGGGACCCGAGTAAAGTTCGCTTAGATACGCCGGTGCGAGTTTCAATAACGCTAGAAACTCCAATTGCTTGGTTTGTTGATGCTATGGCGATTGGCGCTGGCAATAAAACAGCAGCCAACATACCGGGGTTTAAGAATTTCACCCTCGCTTTATCAGGCGAATATTTAAGTAATCATTCAAACATTCCTAATTATGACTACAACAATGTCCGTTGGCAGGCGCTTTTACGTAAGCGTTTTGAATTTTAATGGTAAGGGGATGATGACAATGAAATTATTTAGAGCACTGAGCCTAATCGCCCTTTCCATTTTTTGTACTATTAACGCAGCAGCAAGTCAGGTCGGAGTGATTGCAGGATTGCGTGGCGATATACTTATTGAGCGCGATGGTATCGAATACCCATCCGTTAGTGGTGCTGCCATCCTAATTGGTGATCATATTCGCACCCGTCATGATCAAATATTCCAGCTCATTTTATTGGACGAAACGGTATTCACCTTCGCAGGCGATGTCGATATCTCATTGGATATTTATGAATACGATGAAACTACTAATATTGGGCGTTTACAAATAACCCAGTACGCAGGCCTGATGAAGTTTTCCACCGGGCACATCGCCAATGGACAAGCTGGTGTCTTTCAAATTAAACAGCCTAATACAGATATTGCCGTATTAGGCACGACAGGCGTTGTCGGCATGCTGAGTTCTGAACAAGCGGCGACTTACTTTCCTCAGATCAAACTCCCTGCAACCACCGAACCTGTGAGTTACGCGGCTTTGATGGGGCCGGGTCCTCGTGCTGCGCGCTGGGTAAAAAGTGGGGCCTTTCGCTATACCAGTGATCACGGCACAGTAGACTTAACCAAACCCGGAGGTAGTGTCTTAGCTGTTAAGGGGAACGCTCCTATCGTCTTCGTTGCACCAGCATTAGATATTAGCCAAGCCGTGTCCTATGACAGCGATAAAGATGACAGCGACGGTAAGAACAGCAGTGGAAGTTCGTCTACTGCACAAAACAATCAAGCGATGGAATTCGGTAACTTGTCCGATACCTTGCCTTCAGTAACAGACAAGGGTTCAGCCAATAGCGATGCACACTTAGGCGGTGATTCTGTTAATGGGGCCTTGTTAAGAGATATTCGTAATTTATTGAATAACGAATCAATGAATAGTGTTATTCAGCGCCTTGAACAAACAGAAGGAATGCCTGGTCAGATTGATCCTGCGCCGATTAACCAGATTCCAATTAAGCCGATTGATTTAGCACCAATAGAACCGATTGATTTAGAACCGATTAAGCCGATTGATCGAGCTCCGATTAAACCCATTGATCGAGAGCCGATTAAACCGATTGAGCTAGATCCAATTGCTCCGATTGATCTAGAGCCAATTGCTCCGATTGATCTAGAGCCAATTACTCCGATTGATCTAGAGCCAATTGCTCCGATTGAGCTAGCGCCGCTTGAGCCGATTAATTAATAGACCAATTTCACTGACACCGATTTAAACGCAGGCGTATGACTGCGTTTATCGCGCTCCAGTCCAATCAATACATTGGCCTCTGGGTAGTAAGCCATGACATTGCCTTGTGGGATGTCGAAGGGTTGCGCATGCACGGATTTCATCACTCCATGGGCAGACGCCACATCGATCTTATCACCGGCACTCAGCGCCATGGCTTTCATGTCATCGGGGTTCAGCAGCACCGTCCAACGATTATCGACGCCGCGATAGCTATCGTTTTCCTCATAAATAATGCTGTTAAATTGCCCTTCACTGCGCACGCTCATCAAGGTGAAAGGATAATCGGCCTTGCTGTTATCGATTAATGGATGAACTACAAACTGCCCTTTGCCATTATCGGTTTTAAATTCCGGTGTGTGCATCACACGATTACGCACATGAAATTCGTGTTTAGCCACAGAAATATCCGCTAGCTCTTCCATACCCGGCACCACATTAGCGATGGTTTCGCGAATGCTTTGATGTGATTTAAACACACTCATATCGAACTGTTCTGGTGGCAGGGTTTTTACCGCGATACTAGTGAGGATATCAACCTCAGAGCGCACGTGCGCCAGACGAGTAATACCGCCATCACTTAGCCGCACATAATTAAACATAGATTCTTGAGTGGTGGGTTGAGCTTCTTCGTCGCGTGCCATGACGGGTAAAATTAACGCGTCGCTGTTATCACAAACGTGTACATGGCCGGCATTCAGCGTGGTGGTTAAATAGACTTTAAAACCGACCTTATCTAACGCCTGTTTCGCCCATACCGAGTTCGGTGTCGCCTGATATAAATTGCCGCCAAGAATTAACGCCGCATCCATTTTACCTTCTGCGGCTCGCTCTAAACACGCCAGCGTATCTAACCCTTCTGGTGCTTCTGGAAAGCTGACGTTCAGTTCGGTCTGCAATCCTTGAAAAATATACTCAGGCAATACCGGTTTCACCCCGATGGTGCCAATGCCTTGCACATTACTGTGGCCGCGCAGTGGTAACAACCCACGCCCCGGCGCGCCGATCATGCCACGCATTAAGGCAAGATTGGCAATGTACTCAATATTTTCGACACCGTTCAAATGATGGGTCATACCCATTCCCCAAGCAAAAACCGCGTTTTTAGAACGCGCATAAGCCTGTGCCACGACTTCGATATCGACTTTAGCGACACCGCTGAGTTTCTCAATTTCGGTCCAAGACGTGTCATTAATATCGGCTAAAAACGCATCATAGCCCTGCGTATATTGCTCAATAAAAGATGGCGCTGTGTGATTATTCTCGATTAAGTATTTGGCGATGCCTTTAAATAAAGCTAAATCACCGCCAATCTTTGGCTGTACATAAACCGAGGCTATATCGCTGCCACCGGTAATAATCGAGCGCATACTTTTGGGTAAGGCGAATTTAATTAAACCCGGTTCTTTCGCTGGATTAATCACGATCACTTCACCACCGCGATCACGACAGGCTTTTAATTTATGAATAAAGCGCGGATGGTTAGATGCTGGGTTCGCACCAATCACAAAAATAGCATCGCATAAGCTGAGGTCTTCTAGTTCCACCGTTGCAGTGCCCGCGCCTATGGTAGTACCTAAGCCTTCGCTCGTCGCCTGATGGCAGTAGTAGGAGCAGTTAGTAACGTTATTGGTGCCGTACAAGCGGGCAAACAGTTGCAGAACAAATCCGGCTTCGTTGGAGGAGCGCCCTGACGAATAAAAGAACGAACGCGCCGCGGGTGTATTGGCAAACTTTTTTGCGGCGTAATCAATGGCCCAGTCCCAATCCACCACACGAAATCTATTGCTGCTTTTTTCTTTAAAGATGGGTTTTCCCAAGCGCCCTAGATGTTCTAACTCATGCGGTGTTAGGTCTTTAAAATCGTCGAGTGGGTGATCAAATAATTCATCCGGAATCGGCGACTGCAAATCGGTCGATTGTGCTTGAATGCTTTTATTACACACGGAGGGGTATTCGTGCATTTCATTAATCATGCCGCCCTCTTGGCCACCCATGCCCAAACCACAGGCTTTACAGGTGTTATTAGCGCGCAGGGCTTTTTGCGAATTCATAAGTCCCATACGGCGCATGGTATTCAGCGCATACACTATTTTCTTAACACCGCCACCAACCGGCATGGCCTTACCCGACGAGCTCTTCATGCTTAAACATACCTCAACCAGATATCACATCATCACTATGCCTGAGGGCTCTAGTAGCTGCCAAGGTCGATTCCTTATAACACTAGGATGAATCAGTAAGTCAGCGAGCAATAAGGTCATTTGGCCTGATAATTGCGTATTACCTCTTGTCATATTTGGAGGGTGTTCATGTGGATATCAATAGTTCGTCATCTAGCTACCAAAATTTATTAACCATGCTTGGTAAGAGTTCGTCTGCCACTACAGGAGCAACCGCAAGCGATAGCACGGCGATAACAAGCTCCGCTTCTGGCAAACGCTCCCTACAAATAGGCAACGATAAGGTGTCCCTATCACTGCATGCGGAAAAACTTAGCCGCATTAATGCCGAATTTTTCTCTGGCCGTATGAGTTCAAGTGACATTCCAGCACTTGCTCAGCGTTTGTATAAAGATGGCTTTATATCCGCTAGTGAATATCAAAATCTTGGTGGCCAAGAAGATGATATGTCGACCATCACTCAAGCTTCGAATTTTCTGAATACCTATATTCTTGATGAAGAGGTCGATGGCGATAACGCGGCGGCAAAAGCCATATTAAATGTCATTGATGTAATAGATCGCATGGATGAAAGCATTACACCAACACATCGCCAGGCTGAAATCGAAGCATTCGACTATGTCACCGCATACACCGAACAACTGATAGAGAAAGGCGCACCAGAGAGCGTGATAGCCGGTTTTGAAAACGTTTTCGACGTGCTCAGCGCTTTAAATACAGTTCGCAATAACGAACAATCAAACGATGCAACCGCGAGCTACACGAGCATTCAGGATGCGTAGCTGGCACGTAAAATGCCAGTAACTAATACACGTTCGCTGCATCTGCAGCCGATCCACCCAAAAAGCGCCACACTCCAAATTGTGTCGCACTCATTATGATCCATATCAAGATCCGAACGTGTATTTCCAACACAAAACTTTAATTATTAACTATTAAATTCCTTGGCTTTTCATATAGTTAACCCGAGAAGCAATCATTAATACCGATGAAAATGATTTCGAACAAGCGATTGCACCTGCCATAAACGCGCCGTAGCCTAAGTCCGCTGATCACGTCCTGTGGTTGGTTGAAAGGAAGCAGTCCGGATAATTCCGAGTCCTTTGTCGCCCTTAATCCGACAGAAGGAGAACACCATGGCGATTGGTGACGAACTCTCAAGTATCGACTTTAAATCCATGATTGGCGGCCCGCTAGATGCCGTCGTTCGCGCTCAAGCGCAATCTGCCCAAACATCTGTAGACTTCATTAAGTCGGTTGGTTTCGAACAAGATACCAACATTCCAACGATGGTAACCTTCAGTTATATGAAGCCTATTGAGACGACAGATGCTCAGGGAGCGGTAACCGTAACACCAACAAAATATGATCTCACTGTACCTATTTTGACGATGTTACCTATTCCATTTATTCGCGTAGAAGAAACGACCATCGACTTTAATGCGAAAATTAATTCGGTGCAGGAATCCACGACAACGTCGTCGCATGATTTAAATACGAGCCTTTCTGCGAAAGGTGGTTGGGGCCCAGTTTCAGTTAAACTAAGCGCCAGCTATTCGTACAAGAAATCAACCTCTGCTAGCTCGAAAACCGAGCGTACTTACAGCTTGGCTATCCATGTAAGAGCCGTGCAAGACGAGCTACCAGCAGGTACAGAAAAGCTGCTGGGGATTTTAGAAAATGCGATTAAAGAAGTACCAAGCGCTCCTTAATAATTAGCGCTAGGTTCAATGGAGCTGGGCGAGCGCTGGTTCGCCCAGAGTTAAATCAGGAGAGATTGGTATGGCAGAATTAAGTGAAGTTCTTGGGGCATTAATGGTGAGTCTTGTGCATGCAAGACGTATGGCCGATGAAGAAACTGCCGCAGTCGCCGAATATTATAAAGACAACCCATTACTTGAAGGCATGAGCTTGCCACGAGTACGTGTACCTCAGCTAACCATTGATATGCCGATTACGATTGATGGCCACGTCGGCGCAAACACTGCCGAGTTAAATTCTCCCGCAGTGATTCACAAGGCGGTTCTTGATGAATTAAAGCAGCATGTCGCTAGCGAAGGTTTAGAAGCAAGCAGTATGCGTAAATTCCAAACAACATTTAACACAGACGCTAAAACTGCATTAGAGCGCGTATCAAAACTAGAGCAACAAAAACAAGGGCAAGTTAGCCGCGAAGCCATCGTTCGTGTCGTCGATGATGCACTGCAATCCGCCATGAAAAAATCGGGCTTAAATAATGAGTTACAAAACACACAAAAGAGCAATTTGATCCAATCGATTCGCCAACGCGTTAGCTCTGTTTCTCTTAAAAAAATCTCAAATCCAACCAGTCTTAAGGCGTCAGCAATTACTAGTGAAGTAAAAGAAAAGTCGACGCACGAATCCAGTGTGCGGCTTAGTATCACGCTACGCGAAGAAGGTTTGGAGTGGTCAACATCAGAAACAGAAAGTGGCTCTATTCGTAATCGCCTACAGCCGGAGTAAATGGAATGCAGTCGATTATTCGCGAAACCATTCTGGCACAGTTACTTTATGTTCCGACGTTGGTTGATCAGTACAGCCAACAAGAATCTAGATTCACCGACAATACGGTTGATTGGTTGCGGAAAACCGAGAAGGCCTTAGAGCCATTTCGGCTGCCGCTAGTATCACGTCTATCGGGCTTTCGTGGTTTAGTGGTTGCAACCAGTGAAGGTCTTGCTGAAGGGGCTAATTGCAAAATAACGCGCAAGCAAAAACGTGGGCAAACCATGCAGATGGTGCAACAAGCTGAAATCGCTCTGCGCGAACATGTAGAATGGATTGATCGTCAGTTTGAGGAATATCGCGATAAGTTATCGCAAATACTAGCCGTAGCCTCAAGTCGCGAACCGCTACCAGCAACTAACGCGATAACCACTGGGTATTTAGATAAAATCTGGGAACAAGCAAAAGCTGCACAAGACAACCCTACTCTAGCTCTATACCTGCAAGGGCGTATGGCAGAAACTGATCGACGCTATCTACTTGGTGACATTATTGGGCATTTATTGGCGCAGCCAGCCACAAACTAAAACCTAACTCAGCCCCTTCGCCACTCGCCGGAATTTCTCTTCGGCGATTTATTTCGGCCTTTATAAAACACCATCTCAGAGTTGCAGCTATGCTAAGGTTTAAGCAAGTTGAGTTCGCCTACGGAACCACCTATGACAGAGAAGTCTTTCACCGACCAGAATATGCCTCCAGCCGACCTTTCGCTCGTTAACTCCAACGAGGTCGTCAAACTCCTCCAAGCGATGCATCACAACCATCTACGGCTAAATGTGATGGCCGATCAAAAGGCCAATATACTAATGGGCATCATAGGCATCATGTTTACTGTGATCCTCACCAAGCTCACTAGCACAGAATCTTACGATACTCATATTCAGTTTGTACTCGCGGTGTTTATTGCGTTAGAACTCGTTGCATTCACGGCGAGCTTACTTGTTATTGCGCCGAAATTTCACGGCTCATTCATGATTGAGAATCTGGATTCGATGCCTAACCCATTTTTTTTCGGCTTTTATACGAAATTCAGAGAAGATGATTATATCCAACATATGATGACGCTAATTACCGACGACGAGGCGGCGAAAATACATTTCTACAAAGATATTTATCAAATGGGAGTCATTCTAAAGCAAAAATACAAGCAGCTAAGGCGCGCTTATTTTTTCGCATTTTTAGGCGTGGCAGCATCTATACTGCTATTTTTAGGCGATCTTGTTTTTAATATTGTGCAGTCGTGACCGACGACTGAGATACCGAAAAGTATTTGCTATGAACCATAACGATCCATAGCAAATAACAGTGTTTATGCGCGGCCAGTAAACTTACATTCTTCAACGTTCACTCGAATGCGATCACCCGTTGAGATGTGCTCAGGAACCTGAACGACCAAGCCAGTGGTTAATGTAGCTGGCTTAGTGCGAGAAGTTGCCGATGAACCTTTCATTGCTGGGGCGGTATCAACGATAACCAACTCAACAACACCCGGCAAATCAACACCTACGGGCGCATCGTTCAGAACAACCACTTGCAGGTTCTGCGTATCCTCTGCGATGAACAATGCTTCATCAGCAATCGTTTCTTTGTTCAGGCTGTACGACGTGTAGTCTTCGCTATCCATAAATACGTATTCATCACCATCAATATACGACAGCGTTACCGGACGACGAGTTAGATCAGCTAGGTTTAGCATATCGCTGTCTTTGAAAGACTCGTCTAGCTTTGCACCAGTAACCACGTTGTACATGCGCATACGATAGATAGAACCACCGGCGCGACCTTGCGGTACAGAGCGTTCAATATCTTTAACAAAATACACATTACCGTCGTATTCAACGGCGGCATTTTTCTTAATTTCACTGACCTTTGGCATTGTCCGCCCTCTCTTAAAAACCCGAAGGTTACTATATAGATACAGCACCTGAAAAGTACCCAGATGTACCAAGCAAAAACTTCACTCAGTCATCGGGAGAATAATGCTGCCCGTGCCTTTAAAATACCAATAGGTATAAAAAAACCGCCTTGCGGCGGCTCTTTAACGTACGGTTGTTACTTCACTACTTTCAAAGAAGGTCGAATACCGCTTGGCACCACGTCAGCTTTCTTTGCTGACTTAGGCGGAGGCGGCGGATCACTAGGATCTGGCGCTCCAGCTTCTGAACCAAACACCATTCCTTGACCATTTTCTTTGGCATAGATAGCAAGTATGGCAACCAAAGGAACGAAAACGTCCATCGGTACACCACCAAACCGTGCATTAAACGACAACCCTTCCTGAGCCATCGACAAATCACGTACAGCGCCAGTGCTTATATTCAGCACGATTTGTCCGTTGTTAACAAACTCTTGGGGAACTTGTACATTCGGCAAACCGGCATCAACCAACACATAAGGCGTGCAATTGTTGTCGAGAATCCACTCATGGAGCGCCCGCATTAAATACGGACGACTCGGTGTCATTTTATCAGCCATTAGTCGCGCATCTCGCGTTCTGCTTCAGACAAGCTCGCCTGAAAAGATTCACGCTCAAACAAACGTTCCATGTACTGCAACAATGGTTTTGACGCTTTCTCTGGCAGTTCAATGCCGAAAACAGGCAAGCGCCACAAGATTGGTGCAACACAGCAATCAACGATGGAGAAATCTTCACTCATGAAGTAAGGCATCTCAGCGAATATCGGCGTAATCGCCATCAAACTATCGCTAAGTTCTTTACGAGCTTTATCTACATCTTTGCCTTTACCAGACAAAATAGTTTCAATCAGACCGCACCAGTCTTTCTCAATGCGATTGATCCACAAACGGCTCTGCGCGCGCGCAACCGGATACACCGGTAATAACGGCGGATGCGGGAAGCGTTCGTCTAAGTATTCCATCATCACATTTGGTTCATACAGAACCAGCTCACGGTCAACTAACGTTGGCAGTGAGTTATATGGGTTCAGGCTTGCCAGATCTTCTGGCTTGTTATCTGGATCGATGTCATGAATTTCTACCGCAACACCTTTTTCTGCCAGTACGATACGAACGCGATGGCTATAGTGATCCGCCGCATCTGAATAAAACGTCATGGAAGAGCGTTTCGCCACAACCCCCATAGTTTCCTCTCTTTTTTCTTAGCAATGCCAAAAATAAATATAGCCCGACCGCTAAAAGCGGCCGAGCTGCATAGACTTGCGATGTCTGAATGACGTTATTTAACGTCGCGCCAGAACTCTTTGTTCAGCATGTACACTGGTACAAAGAAGATAGCTAGGAACAGAAGTACCCACCATCCAAGACGCTCACGCTCAACTGCGATAGGTTCAGCCATATAGGTCAGGAAGTTTACCAGATCGAACACCAACTTATCGTATTCGCTTGCAGACAAAGTGCCTTCTTCAGCTAAATACAAAACATCATGATGTTCTTCTGTGATTTCCTGACCCGTTAACGTGTCAAAATCAACAGCAACCTGAGCAGTGCCACGCATCTGCACGCCCTGCAAACCAGCCAACACATGCGGCATACCAACGTCTTTAAAGACAACGTTGTTAACACCCCACGGACGGCTTGAATCAACATAGAAGCTGCGTAAGTAGGTATACAACCAATCCGGACGACGAACACGAGCCACCAAGGTCAAATCCGGTGGCGGCGCACCGAACCATTGCTTAGCGTCTTCAGTCGTCATGGCAATTGTCATTAAATCGCCAAACCGCTTGTCCGTGTCTGCAACTAGATTTTCCATCATTAACTTTTCAGGAATTTCTAAGTCACGCGCTACGCGGTTATAACGAGCGTGTGATGTCGCGTGACACCCCATGCAGTAGTTAGCAAAGGTTTGAGCACCGCGCTGCAATGAAGCAGTGTCGGTGAGATCAGTCAAATGCTTGTCTAGGTGTACATCGCCACCAGAAGCCAAAGCAAACGCAGGGATAACCGCTGCAATTAACGCAAATATCTTTTTCATTATTAATGGCCCCCGGTTACGCGTTCTGGCACTGGTTTGGTTTTTTCCATACGGGTATAGAACGGCATTCCGATAAAGAAGCTGAAATAAATAACCGATGCAACCTGTGCGATAGACGTTAGCGTTGCCGTTGCTGGCTGAGTACCCAACCAAGTCAACAATACAAAGTTGAAACCAAATACGACGATGAAGATCTTGCTGATCCAGCCTTTGTAGCGCCAGCTCTTAACAGGACTACGATCCAACCATGGCAATACGAACAAGATAGCAATTGCAGCACCCATCGCCATTACACCGAACAACTTATCTGGAACCGCACGCAAAATTGCATAGAAAGAACCGAAGTACCAAACCGGTGCAATATGAGCTGGCGTTTTCAAACCATTCGCAGGTTCAAAGTTAGCGTATTCGAGAGCAAAGCCATTACCTTCAGGGAAGAAGAACAATACGGTACAGAAGATCATCAAGAAGACAACAATACCCACCAAGTCATGCACGGTGTAGTAAGGGTGGAACGGAATACCATCTAACGGCTTACCGTTTTCGTCTTTCAATTTCTTAATATCAACGCCATCTGGGTTGTTAGAACCCACTTCGTGCAGCGCCAACAAGTGAACAACCACCAAACCAACAATCACTAATGGCACAGCAACAACGTGCAATGCAAAGAAGCGGTTAAGAGTCGCGCCAGAGATCAAGAAGTCACCACGGATCCATTCAGTCAGTGCATCACCGATACCGAAAGGAATAACCGAGAATAGAGAGATAATTACCTGCGCACCCCAGTAGGACATCTGGCCCCAAGGTAGTACGTAACCCATGAAGGCTTCTGCCATCAGAGCCAGGTAAATCAACATACCGAAGATCCAAATCAATTCACGTGGCTTCTGGTATGAACCGTATAGAACCGCACGCATCATGTGCAGGTATACAGCGATAAAGAAGAAGGTAGCACCGGTAGAGTGAAGGTAACGAATCAACCAACCCCACTGCACGTCACGCATGATGAATTCAACCGATGCGAATGCACCTTCAGCGCTTGGTACGAAGTTCATAGTCAACCAAACACCCGTAAGGATCTGGTTGGCCAGCATCATCATGGACAATACGCCGAAGAAGTACCAAAAGTTAAAGTTCTTCGGTGCATAGTACTTAGACATATGCTTTTCATAGGTCTGAGTAACCGGCAGACGGTCATCAATCCAACCCATGAGCGTATTTTGCTGCTTGCTCATTATGCATTCTCCTCGTCAACGCCAATCACCAGAACGTTTTCGCTTTCGTAGGTGTACGGAGGTACAACTAAGTTGGCTGCGGCTGGTGAACCATTGAATACACGGCCCGCCAAATCGAAACGTGAACCGTGACACGGGCAGTACCAACCACCTTTCCAGTCAGAATCAAACGGCTCAGGCTTAACTTCAGCGAAATACTTAGGAGCGCAACCTAGGTGAGTACATACACCTAGCAAAACCAGCAATTCTGGTTTACGTGAACGGAAACCGTTATCTGCATACGCTGGTTGCTGTTCTTTATTGCTGTTCTCGGGATCTTTTAAACGACCAGCCAGAGTACCAAGTGTGTCCAAGGTTTCTGGTGTGCGACGCACGATATAGACAGGCTTACCGCGCCATTCGGCGGTGAGCATGGCACCTGGTTCAATTTTACTGACATCGACTTTAGCCGGGGCACCAGCAGCCTTCGCTTTTTCACTTGGCAACCAAGATTTTACGAATGGCACTGCAAGGAAGCCTGCACCAACTGCACCGACAGCACCGGTCGCACCCACGAGCAGAGTACGCCGAGTCTTATTCACGCCGTCTTGACTCATTACCATCTTCTCCCATCAAAAAAATTCTTTCGTCGCCAGCCGGTCAGGAGCGCTTGCACAATTTTTGTACAGACCAAGCGTAGCATACAGAGCGGCGCACATAGTAAAGAAAATAGGGACTAGAAACAACCGGAAAAACCCATAGATACTAGGGATTTAGACATAAAAAAAGCGCTTATTGATCTGTGCCAATAAGCGCTCTTTATTATTCTGCAGCGGATTAACGCTTGGAGAACTGTGGCTTCTTACGTGCTTTACGTAGACCCACTTTCTTACGCTCAACTTCACGAGCATCACGAGTTACATAACCCGCTGCGCGTAGAGAAGGACGCAATGTTTCATCGTACTGCATCAATGCACGGGTAATACCGTGACGGATTGCACCAGCTTGACCACTACCGCCGCCGCCTTGAACGTTAACGATAACGTCAAATTTGCCTAGGTTTTCAGTCAATTCGAGTGGTTGACGAACAACCATACGAGCTGTTTCACGACCGAAGTAAACGTCCAAAGACTTTTTGTTTACTACGATGCTGCCAGTACCTGGACGCAAGAAAACGCGTGCAGTGGAAGTCTTACGACGACCGGTACCATAGTATTGAGAGACTGCCATCATATTATCCCAGTTTCAGTTCTTGCGGCTGTTGAGCAGTATGAGGATGCTCGCTACCGGCATAAACTTTCATTTTTTTGAACATGGCACGACCAAGAGGATTCTTGGGCAGCATGCCTTTAACTGCAGTTTCAATAACCATCTCTGGCTTATGATCAATAAGTTTCTCAAAAGAGATAGACTTAAGACCACCAGGGTAACCAGTGTGACGATAGTACATCTTATCACTGGACTTATTACCGGTTACTTTAACTTTGTCCGCGTTGATAACGACAATATAGTCGCCAGTGTCAACGTGTGGAGTGAATTCTGGCTTGTGCTTGCCTCTCAAATGGCGAGCAACCTCAGTAGCCAGACGACCCAGCGTTTGTTCAGCTGCATCAACTACAAACCACTCACGTTTTACGGATTCTGGTTTCGCGCTGTAAGTTTTCATCAATTTCTCGCCTTCAAGGGCATGTTGATCCGAAAAGAGGGCGGCATTCTATAGGACACTGAAACATTCTGCAATACCTTCTTGCTCGAATCTCAGCCGAATTCTTTCGTAATACGCATTCCTGCCCGCAGACCTGCATATCCGATTAATACTGTTCGGGTTCCTTAATCACTACTAGCCCTACAATGAGCGCTAGCAATGCCACCATAACATCCAGAAGTAGGGCTAAGCCCATCGCTTCTGACGTATTTTCCTGCTGTTGATATCCCAGTTGTTGGCCAACGGCAAAACAACCGGCACTCACACCAAAGCCAACGATGATACAGGCAATCAGTAGATAACCCTTGGCATCATGGGCCGATACGGTCTGTTTATTGACCCTATGCTGTAATAGCCAGCAGGCAGCCGCGCATAGTAACAGAGTTAGGGCACTTCCTGCGACAAAAAATAACGTCATTTTCTTCTCCGACGGACCTTTGTGAAGAAGATTAGTCGACATTTACATCATCGCAAGGTGCCACAATAGCCAAAACGCCCGCTAGAGCATGCTGTAAGCGCTAAAATCAGGGTTTTACCTTATCAATTTGTATCGTAACTGGATTAGCCGTCGGGCCAGTTTGTAGCTCGCCATAGAAATCACCCGGTTGAGTGATCGCATTACCACTCGGAGAAATCCGCGCACCCACTAAATATTCGCCAAAATCTGACATCTTCGCCGCTGGCATCATGGCATCTGCATCCGTTAACGTAATCGTCAGTGGTAAATCCCTCACGGTGAGCCGCTTAGCTGCAAGAGGGAAACGCGGCCCATTAACGGCTTTAACATACACAAATAAAGCATCATTAGAATTTGCTTTTGCAGCAAGAGCGTCGCTAATGCCGATCTGCAAGGTCATCTGTGTGGCGGGCTTAGTAGCTGGTTGCTCAGCTGAAGCGCTAGGAGCCGCTGCCGCTGACATCCCCCTCATTGCACCAGCACTCATTGAGCGCGCATCATCGAGCGCTTGTTTGATCGTCGGGTCCGATGGCGCTAATGCATACGCTTTTTCGTAGGCATAAACGGCATTGGCTAAATCTTTTTCTTCCATATAGGTTCGGCCAAGTAAAAACCAACCTTTGATATCTTCCGGTGTTTGCTCTTCCAAGCGCTGACGTAAACGTACTGCAAGTTCCGCCATGCTACCGGCCATTGCGTTGTTACTATTTGCAGCGCTCGGTTGAGAGGTATGTGTCATAACCGGTGCATTCGGCACAAAAACCGGCTCCTGAACTGCCTCAGGCGATCCAAGATTACGATAAAGTAAAGCCGAAGCTAATGGCACGGCCACTAGCAAAACAATCAAGGTGATTTTGCCAAATCCGCCTTGACGGTAACGAGTATTGGTAGTCATTTTCATTTCCTGTAATAGCGTTTGTTCAAGTTCGCGTTTAGTAATTTCAAAATCGTGAGCGTCGATTAAGCCCTGTTGCAAATCGCCGGCAAGCAAGCTCATACGTTCACGGGCGATCAATAAATTTTGCTCGGAGTGACCCTGATCATCTGTATCTGACGGTGCAACCTGAGGTCGTATCAATGCGGGTGCGATACCGATAAACACCAGTGCTAACATGGCAACAGCAAGCAGTAAAAATACAGTCATTACTTTGGATCTCCTGATGTTTGCTTAAGCAAAGTACGTATATCTTGCAGCTCCGCCTCATCAAATACCTCAAGGTCTTTGCGTTGACGAGCAAAACGAATCAGTAAGACAACAGCCCCAAAAAGTAAAATAAATGGGCCAAACCACAGCAGCAGCGTATACCCCTTTACTGGCGGTCGATATAAAACGAAATCACCATAACGCTCAACCATGTAATTAAGAATTTCGGTGTCGCTTTTCCCCGCCTGAATCATTTCATACACCTTCTGGCGTAAATCATAAGCAAGGCCAGCATTCGAATCGGCGATATTCTGGTTCTGACAAACGAGGCAACGCAACTCATCAATTAGATGCTGATAACGCGCTTCATTTTCCGGCGATTTGAAGTTATGAACTTCAATAGCAGCCATTGCCGGAGAGCTCACGAGAGCAGAAGTTATAATAAACACACTAACAAAGAGCAGACCGAGTAAGTGCTTCATCATTACAAGGTCTCCGCTTGCAGTTGAGCAATGAGCGGCAACAAGGTCTCTTTGAGGACGGTATCATTGATAGGTCCCACTTCCTTGTAGCGAATCACCCCGTGCTTATCGATTAAGTAAGACTCAGGAACACCATATACCCCCCAATCAAGCCCAGCTTTACCTTCAGGATCAAAAGCGACAGCCTGATATGGATTACCTAATTTATTCAACCAGCTCAACGCCGCTAAGCGATCATCTTTGTAATTCAGCCCAACAAGAGTGAGACCCTGCATCGTGCTCAAACGATTAATGAGTGGATGTTCGCCTAGACAAACGCTGCACCACGATGCCCAAACATGAAGCATCCATACCTGGCCCTTTAAATTATCAGGACTGATATGCAAGGTAGAATCATTGAGCTGACCAAGATCAAACGCTGGTGCATTTTTATTAATGAGTGGTGAATCCACTTTTTTAGGATCTAGCGTCAGGCCAATACCCAGCAATCCTGCGAGCAATGCAAATAAGGTTAAAGGCCAGAGAAACCGCATTTTCATTAAGCAGGCACTCCAATAGGCGTCGCCGATACCGCAGCGGCGGCCAAACGACGGCGACGATAGCGCGCATCAAATACTGCCAGCAATCCACCGAAGGCCATCATCATGCCACCAGCCCATACCCAACGAACGAAAGGTTCATGATAAATACGCAAAACCCAAGCTCGACGACCAACGGTTTCCTCCCCTAAGGCAACATAAAGATCGCGAGTAATACCGCCATCAATGCCAGCTTCAGTCATCGGCATTCCTGTTTGATAAAATCGTTTTTCGGGATGCAGTTCGGCCACCATCTTGCCGTCTTCCGTCACTTCAATAACGCCACGAAAGCCATTAAAGTTCGGGCCACTGAAACGCTCAGCACCTTTAAAGGTAAACAAATACCCGTCAAGATCGTAACTTTCATCCAAAGCCAATTGGATATCTTTTTGACTGCTATATATAGAAGTAAGACAAATACCGATCGCAAACACTGCAATACCCGCATGAGCCACTAACATTCCGAGCTGGCTACGCCCGAAGCGACTGAGAAGATGACGTATAGACATCTGGCGAATCACTAGTACCAATAACGAACACAGCACCCAAGACGCTGTGATCAAGCCCAATAACGCGCCCCAAGTAAAATACGGCGGCACCAGTAAGGTGGCGAGCGTACCAATCACAACAGAGCCAACAAGCGGTACGATAAGAATCTTGGCTAACCGCTGCCCACTGTCTTTACGCCAGCGTAGAAATGGGCCAACACCTACAGCCCAAGCTAACGGAATCGCTAAGGGAATAAAAATGCTATTAAAATATGGAGGCCCTACCGACACTTTCCCTAGCCCCAGAGCATCAATCAAAATCGGATATAAAGTACCCAGTAAAATACTGGCCGCCAGTACAATTAATAAAACGTTATTCAGTAGCAAACCGGTATCACGAGACACAGGTTCGAATCGCACTGACGATTTAACGGTAGATGCTCGCCACGCATACAGCAGTAAAGAACCACCGATAATCACGATTAAAAAACCCAGAATAAACACGCCACGCGCAGGATCGGTTGCGAACGCATGCACAGAAGTTAATACACCTGAGCGCACCAAGAAGGTACCCAATAAACTAAGCGAAAATGCTGCAATTGCGAGTAATACCGTCCACGCCTTAAATGCTCCGCGTTTATCTGTTACCACTAACGAATGCATCAAGGCGGTGCCGACCAACCAAGGCATTAATGAGGCATTTTCGACAGGGTCCCAAAACCACCAGCCGCCCCAACCTAATTCGTAATAAGCCCAGCCGCTACCCATCACAATCCCAACAGTAAGAAACACCCACGCGGCAATAGTCCAAGGTCTCGACCAACGCGCCCATGCAGAATCAAGAGAGCCGTTCAGCATGGCAGCAATAGCAAACGCGAACGCCACCGAGAAACCAACATAGCCCATATAGAGCATTGGCGGATGAATCGCCAAGCCAGGGTCTTGCAATAACGGATTTAACTCTCGACCTTCTAACGGTGGAAATTGCAGACGCTCGAACGGGTTCGAGGTAAACAACATAAATAATAAGAAACCAGTACTGATCATACCCATGACAGCAATCACTCTTGCGACCATATTATTGGGAATAGATCGACTGAATACCGTCACGGCAGCCGTCCAGACAGCAAGAATCAACGCCCATAACAGCAACGAGCCTTCATGTGCTCCCCACACACCGGATATTAAATAAAGAACCGGAAGAGCGGTGTTCGAATTAGAGGCAACATAACGTACCGAAAAATCATGCACTAGGAATGCATAAATTAAGCTGGCAAATGAAATGAGAATAAAGAGTAACTGCAAGCGCGCCAGAGGACGCGCTAAAGCAATCCATGAACGGATGCCATACTGACTCCCCGCCAACGGCAAAGTCGCCTGACAAATGGCAATGCACAAAGCGATAATAAGGGCCAAATGCCCTAATTCTACAATCATATTAATACTCTAAATTTTTAGTTTTTATCTGAATTCGCAGTGCGCTATTTGCACATCCAATAACCCATTTATTCACTGGCCAAAGCGAAGTATTCAACAACCGCTTTCATTAAATACTTACTTTACATAACTACCATGACCGCTTCGTCGCACGATGTTCAGGCGTCGACTTATGGCAGCTTCCGGCGCAATCGCGCAGGCTGCTGACGGATGCATTGCGGTGCTCACCAGGTTCATAATCATTAGCATGACAACCCGCACAGTCAGGTGCGTATGTAGCGTTGGACCAAGCATTAGCAGCACTTTCCGGTGTACTTCGATGGCAACTGCTACAGCTAATAGTTCGGCCGTGATCGACGTAATTCGGACTGCTATGAGTGAAGCTGGCCGGTGTCCAAGCGCTGGTAGTGTGGCAGTCATCACAAGAGGCAGACGTTACAAGGTGACCGCTTGGCTTACCGGTTGAGGTGCTGCCGTTATGACAGGTCGCACATGTGCCCGGCACAACGCTATCGTGATTAAAGCCGGCCGTTATCCAAGAAGTAGTGCTGTGACAGGCATCGCAAGATTCCGTCGTTTGTATGTGACTAGCACTCTTACCGGTTGCCGTCGTGCCATTGTGGCAGGTCGCACAAGTTCCCGGCACAACACCGTCGTGATTAAAGCCAGAGGTCATCCAAGAAGTGGTCGTATGACAGGTGTCGCAAGATGCAATCGTTTGTATGTGACTGGAATTTTTGCCAGTTGCAGTCGTACCGTTATGGCAAGTTGCGCACTGCCCCGGCGCCACACCATCGTGACTAAAGCTTGCTGGTGTCCAACTACGAGTGCTATGGCAGGTATCGCACGTTTCCGTCGTCGGAATATGTGTCGCCGTTTTACTTGCGCTAAAGATACCGTTATGACAAGTAGCACACTGCCCTGGTTGAGCATCGCTATGACCGAATTGCACCGACGTCCAAGTGCTAGTGCGATGACAAGAAGAACAATCTGCTGTCATTGCTGGATGATTACTCGGAACTCCCTCTGCTGAAGATCGATTGTGACAGCTAATACAAGAACCCATAACGGCACTATGATCAACAATGCGTACACGCGACCACTGCGTTACCGTATGACAACTTTCACAATCGTTATTCGTTGCAATGTGATTTGACGGAATACTGCTAGAAGCGATTCGTCCCTGTAAGTGACAGCCCATGCATTGCTTAGGGGTTCCTTTAAAAACCCCTGATTGGTGACAAGTCTCGCAACTAACGCTGCGGTGCATACCCGTCAGGTCAAAACCTGTGGTGGCATGATCAAATTCGTTATCCAGAGCCGCCATTGACGATGTCGAGCAAAGGCACAACAGTAGGAACATCAATAGCGAATTCAGCTGAGAAAATCGGTTCATAGTCTCTACCCGCGTGAGGCAATACCGCCGAAAAAACGGCGATATATGAGGGTTAAATGGCCTACGTCTGCAATCATACTAATACTCTGAATTATTCGTTTTATCGAAATTCGTAGCGTACGCCTAACACCCCGAATAGCCCCCACGTTGTCTCCGAATCACTCGCTAGCTGACTATTATTCCACTCACTCCCCAACTCGAAATCAGCCTGAAAACGCGACTTACGATATTCAACTCGCAGTTTTGGCGTATAACGCCATTGGCGTTTATCAATTAACGTCCAACGAACATGATCTACGCCCATACGCGGATAGATACGCCAGTGTTCATTTAACGGATAACGTGAGCCTGCATAAAAACCCCAAGCAGAAGACGACTGAGTCCGCGACCAACGACCGCCAAAATGTGTAATATCATCTTTACCAATTAACCCAGTCCCCGTTAGCTGAGTATTAAAAAAATACTGATTACCACTGCTAGGTTGTGCCGCAACACCACCTGACTCGGTCGAAGATGAAATACTGAAAATGCTCAGATCGGATGATAATCGCAACATCGGCGTAAACGCGTGCGATCCCCCTACTGTAATAGAGCGCGAATCCAGTGTTCTATCTCGTGCAAGTTGATAGATTTCTTTATCACTAAAAAATTTCTGCAATTCATCCGTTGTTTCAATCGCTTTAAAATCCGGAGTGATTTGCCCTTGCAACGCGTTCTGCGTGGTAAGAATCGGCAACTTACGAAAATCCGTTGTAGCATTAAACGTTGTATCTGAAGATATATTCCATGTTGCTAACACAGTAGCGATATTCATCTCTCCGTAGAAAACATCGTAATCAAGCAAACTAACAAGGGATAACTCCGGTCGGAAATAACGTATTTCCCCACCAACAGCCTGACGATCAACCAAATTTCCCGAGGTTTGATTCAAGCCATAAAAAGTAAATTCCCAAGCATCAAGGTAGGGCCCGACATTCAACGACAACCCGGTAAATTTTCGGTCGGTTTGGACGCCGTCGTAAGAACTACTAACCGGATAGCCAGCAACAAAAGCGACCTGAGCTTTAGAAGCCAATTCATACTCACCACGAATGCCATCAAAACGACTGAGCACGCCATCGCGACGACTCGACTGCCGTCCTAATCGTCCTGATATGCCACGGTATTCATCTTTATACTCAGCATAGGCAGAGCTGATATGAGTGGTTCGATCGCCACTGCCACCATCAAGAAAATCATGCGCATAACCACCGCTCACTCGAAGACGAGTTTCCGAGATAGTTGTACGATGCCGCGCGACAATATCGCCATCGGTCATGAGTAAAGAAGCCGTTACATCAGTCGTACCGTCAACCGTATAATTATTACGATAATAATATTCAGAAATTGAACCATAGGTTTCCCAGTCCGGTTTTTTAACCGGAGGTTTTACTGTTCTTCTTTTTTGCTGAACGGCTGCTGTCGCACTCACTAAACTCACACGTCGCTGATTAACACGATCATTGCCGGGACCTTCTGGATACTGGCTCAGATAATGGTCATAAACGCGGATAGCCTCGTCGCGCTCGCCCATACGCTCTCGCACTAAACCAAGATATTCCAATGCATCTTGACTGTACTTATTTGATGGCAGGCCTAAAACACGCTGGTATAACGCCAGCGCGGCAGGAAAATCACGCGTATCAATTAATGCGCGTCGAGCATCTTTCATTAACGACTTCGCAAGCTCTTCTTGCTCAACGGTTGCCGAAAATTTTGGCTCGGCCCTTTTGAGTGCAATAACAATTTTGCGCATGTCCGGACTAGAAACAACCGTAAATTCCTCGACGGTTTTTAAAACAATTTCTAGCCTTCCATAGCCATTCTCTTCTTGATAGCTAATAAATTTGACTGGGGATTCTTTGCCAGAATCAATATTCAATAATTCTTTCGATACGTCATTAACACTACCCGAAGGATTGGTATGAAGGACATCGACATAAAGCCGCGACCCGCGACTCTCCGGTGTATAACCGACTAACTGCATGGTTTCATTAAAGCGGATGCCGATTTCATAGCCTTCCGCTGTTTCTTTAACTAATGCCTCATCAATAATATCCAGATCCTCCGCGGCAACCATCGAAGAGATCAACGTCGTTAGGATGACAGCACATATCCTAAAAATCGTTTTTTTCATCAAACTAAATCCACCGCAGTTGATTAAATATTGCCTATGCATAACTACCACGACCGCTTCGTCGCACGATGCTCAGGCGTTGATCTATGGCAGGTGCCGGCACAATCACGCAGACTACTGACGGAGGCATTGCGGTGCTCACCCGGTCGGTAATCATTCGCATGACAACCGGCACAGTCAGGTGCGTAAGTAGAATTAGACCAAGCGTTGGTCGCACTCTCAGGCTTACTTTGATGGCAACTACTGCAGCTAATGGTGCGGCCGTGATCAACGTAATTAACACTGCTGTGCACGAAATTCGCTGGGGTCCAAGCATTGGTCGTATGACAATCATCACAAGAGGCAGAAGTCACGGGGTGATCACTTGGTTTACCGGTTGAAATACTACCGTTATGGCAAGTCGCACAAGTTCCCGGTG
>Ga0105357_10000322_pt1 | contig 25034 bp, 15 predicted proteins | sample GOMGulsemesocosm_4_FD_83660 | JGI IMG/M metagenome (GOLD analysis project Ga0105357, IMG submission 83660) | Methane-oxidizing microbial communities from mesocosms in the Gulf of Mexico - GOM15B Gulf of Mexico | ecosystem: Environmental > Aquatic > Marine > Cold seeps | place: USA: Gulf of...
CCGTCATACTATCCAGCGTTACAAGGGGCTGGGCGAGATGAATCCGGAGCAGCTGTGGGAAACCACCATGGATCCGGAAAGTCGCCGTATGCTGCGGGTGAATATTGAAGACGCTATCGCTGCGGACCAGATCTTCAACACGCTGATGGGTGACCACGTGGAACCGCGCCGCGAATTTATCGAGTCCAATGCTCTGGCGGTGTCCAACCTGGACGTCTGATCAGGTGTAGGTGGTTAAAGTTATTTGCCACGTCGGCTAAAGTTAATTGAATAGGCCAAACTTGTTTGGCTTTGGCGTAAAAAGCCCTTGGTCGCGCAGAGCTACCAAGGGCTTTTTACGAGGGGGGGGTAGCTTAAAATGGAGACTTTGGGCGTAGTTATCGACCAGCTGTCATCACACCAAAGCTCTGATTAGTACTGTTAATATATACATCTATTGCGGATTCACTTCGCTTTAACAGGGAAGTCAGGTTCACCATGCTCAAGCTCGAAGACATCAAGAAAGACGCACAGGTCAGGGGGATCCAGGCGGATGAGATCGTGCGTGTCGTCACGGTCGAGCCTGTTGGCGACAATGCCATTACCGTCTACTTCAAGGACAGCCAAGGTCGCCTAGGCGAGCAGATGCTTTTCCGCTCGGACGAAGTGCGCCTAGAGCTTGCTCAGTCTGGCAGGCCTTGGTCGTTTGATGCTGCTGGTGATGACTTTAAGCTTGGGTTGGAGGCCTACAGGATCAATTTGGCGCACCTGTTCGATCCGATGATGGCTGTGCATACGTCAAACGTAGATCCTCTCCCCCATCAGATTTCTGCTGTGTATGAGTCCATGCTGCCTCGCCAGCCGCTCCGTTTTGTCCTGGCTGATGATCCGGGTGCAGGCAAAACCATTATGGCCGGGTTGCTGATTCGTGAACTTCTAATGCGCTCGGATGCCAAGCGAATCTTGGTGGTGTCACCTGGTTCTCTGACCGAGCAGTGGCAGGATGAACTGTTGGAAAAATTCGGCGTGAAGTTCGAGGTCTTCAGCCGTGAGAAGCAGGAGCAATGCGCCTCGGGTAACTACTTCGAGGAAACCAATCTGCTGATTGCACGCCTCGATCAGTTGTCCCGCAGTGAAGAGTTCCAGCAGAAGCTCAAGAACACTGAGTGGGATCTGATCATCGTCGACGAAGCCCACAAGCTCTCCGCCAACTACTTCGGCAGCAAGGTGAATAAGACCAAGCGTTTCGAACTAGGTGAGCTGCTCGGTTCCATCACCCGTCACTTCCTGTTGATGACAGCCACACCTCACAACGGCAAGGAAGAGGATTTTCAGATCTGGCTTTCGCTGCTGGATGGTGACCGCTTCTACGGCAAATTCCGCGAGGGGGCGCATAAGGTCGATGTCTCCGACATGATGCGCCGTATGGTGAAAGAGGAGTTGCTGAAGTTCGATGGCACTCCCCTCTTCCCCGAGCGCAGAGCCTATACGGCCAACTACGAGTTGTCTGACCTTGAGGCCGCGCTGTACCACGAAGTCACCGAGTACGTGCGCAACGAAATGAATCGGGCTGACCAGCTCGATGGGAAGCGAAAGGGCACAGTAGGCTTCGCCCTGACGCAGCTTCAGCGCCGTCTTGCCTCCAGCCCTGAAGCGATCTACCAGTCGCTCCAGCGGCGTCGTAAACGCATGGAAAATCGACTGGAAGAGACCAAGCTGCTGGCTCGTGGCCAGGGAGTCGCCAGCACGCTGGGCGAATACCATGTGAAGAAGCAGATTGAGCTTCCCGATAGCTTCGACGAGCTGGATGAGGAGCTCAGCGCTGACGAGTACGAGCTGTATTCGGAACAGGTCGTAGACCAGGCCACAGCTGCGGAAACCATTCCTGAGCTTGAGGCTGAGATCTGGTCACTGAAGGCTCTGGAAGCGAAGGCGCTTTCGGTGGTTCAGTCGGGCAAGGACAAGAAGTGGGAGCAGCTCTCCTGCTTGTTGCAGGACACGCCTGAGATGTTCACCAGCAGTGGCAGCCGCCGCAAGCTGATCATCTTCACCGAGCACCGCGATACCCTGAATTACCTGGTTGCTCGAATTGGGAACATGCTGGGCAAGCCCGAGGCTGTCGTGACCATCCATGGCGGTACTAACCGCGATGAACGGCGCAAGATTCAGGAGGAGTTCCGCAACAACCCAAATGTCCTGGTGCTGATTGCCACCGATGCAGCGGGTGAAGGCGTGAACTTGCAGAACGCCAATCTGATGGTCAATTACGACCTCCCTTGGAACCCAAATCGTCTTGAACAGCGCTTTGGTCGTATCCACCGCATTGGCCAGACAGAGGTCTGCCACTTGTGGAACATCGTTGCCAATGAGACCCGAGAGGGAGAAGTGTTCCAGAAGCTTTTCGAAAAGCTGGAGATCGAGAAGCAAGCCCTAGGTGGCAAAGTCTTCGATGTACTGGGAGAGGCCTTTGACAATATCTCGCTCAAGGATTTGCTGATCGAGGCTATCCGCTACGGAGATGCGCCGGAGACCCGTGCCAAGCTTACCCAGGTCATCGATGGGGCCTTGGATACCCACCATTTGAAGGAAATCCTGCGCCGCAACGCTTTGGTCGAGCAGCACATGAGCCTGGCTGACCTCTACGCAGTAAAAGAGGAAATGGAAAAGGCCGAGGCCCGTAAGCTTCAGCCTTACTTCATCCGCGCCTTCTTCACCGAGGCTTTCACCTCGTTGGGTGGTGAAATGCGCCCTCGTGAGTCCGGTCGCTATGAGATTCGCCATGTGCCGGCAGGCCTGCGTGAACGGGATCGTGTGATCGGCGAGAGCCGTACGCCTGTGTTGAAGCAGTACGAGCGCATCTGCTTTGAAAAGCAGCATGTACGGCTGCATGGCAAACCCATGGCCGATCTGATTCATCCAGGTCATCCGTTGATGATGGCCAGCACCGACCTGATCCTCTCGGCACATCGCAGCAAGCTCAAGCAAGGCGCGATTCTCGTTGACCCTAATGACGACGGAATCCAGCCCAAAGTGCTGTTCATGGTTGACCACAGTGTTCGGGAGAACCTGTCTCAGAACACTACTCATGCCAAAACCGTTTCCCGCCGTTTGCAGTTTGTCGAGATCGATCAACATGGCAACACCATCAACGCTGGCTGGGCACCTCACCTAGACCTGCTACCCATCGAGAATGCGGATCGCCAGTTGATTGGTGATGTGTTGTCGGCTCCATGGATTACCCAAAACCTAGAAGCTTTGGCCCTGCATCATGCTTCCGAACATTTGGTTCCGGAGCATTACCAAGAGGTGAAGATTCGACTTGAGCGCCAGGCGGATAAGATTCTGGGTGCAGTGAATGAGCGCCTGGTGAAGGAGATCAACTACTGGTCGGATCGCTTTATCAAGCTCAGCGAGGATGTCAGCGCGGGTAAACAGCCGCGTATGCAGCCAGAAAATGCCCGTCGCCGTGTAGATGAACTTACCGCTCGCCTCAGCCAGCGCAAGAGTGAGTTGGAGGCGATGAAGAATGTGGTATCGAGCACCCCAGTCGTCCTGGGTGGTGCTCTGGTCATTCCGGCTGGCTTGCTGGCACAGCGTAAAGGGGAAACTACCTTCTGTGCCGACGCCGAAGCACGTTCGCGTATCGAATGGGCAGCAATGAACGCAGTCATTGCTGCTGAGAAGGCCATGGGCCATGAGATTTTTGATGTGTCGGCACAGAAGTGCGGCTGGGATATCACGGCTCGTCCACCTGTTGGGCCAGACAATGCCCTACGCGATGATCGTCATATCGAGGTCAAGGGGCGCGCCAAGGGTGCCACGACAGTCACAGTGACCAAGAACGAAATTTTCTCCAGCTTCAACCAGGGCGAGAAATTCATCCTAGCCATCGTGCTGGTGGACGGTGATCAGGTCGATGGCCCCTACTACATCAAGCACCCGTTCAAGACTGAGCCTGAGTTCGGTGTAGCCAGCGTCAACTATGACCTGCAAGAGCTGCTTGGCCGCGCCATTCAACCAGAGGCCAGCCTTTGAGCAGCAGCAATTTTTCTCAGCGCACAAAGAGAGACGCCCCAGAGCTTTCGCTACTGGGGCGTCGGGCCAGCAATGCTATCGCTGGCGGGGAAGCACAAAGAGAAACGCCTCCACAAGGGAGGCGTCGGGCCAACGATGCTATCGCTGGCGGGGTGTTAGCAATTCTAGGTTTCTGCCGTCCGATGTCAAGCCCTAGTACGCTAAGCGCGCAATGCGACCAGGAGACGAAATGACCAGGGTTATGGCCTATATCGATGGATTCAACCTGTTTTACGGCCTACGCGATAGTGGTCTACGCCGTTATTACTGGCTGAACCCGGTACAACTGGTGAGTAACCTGCTCAAGCCTAATCAGACTCTGATGGGTGTGCGGTATTTTACTGCGCGCGTGAGCGCTAGCCCCAGTGACCCCAAAAAGCACCTCCGTCAGCAGAGCTATCTCGAAGCACTAGAAACGATTCCAAACTTGGATGTCGTATTTGGCCAGTATCTCAGCAAGCAGAAGTCATGTCGTAGCTGCCCAGCTGTGTGGCAGCACAACGAAGAAAAAATGACAGACGTGAATATTGCGGTGCACCTGCTTACAGATGCGATGGATGATGCATTTGATACTGCAATGATCATTTCTGCGGATAGTGATCTGGTTCCGCCAGTTCAGGCAGTCCGCGGTCGATTTGAGGGAAAGCGGATAATCATCGCTTCCCCGCCCCAGCGGCATTCTGCACGTCTCTCTGATGCTGCCAATGCCTGCTTTACCATCGGGCGAAAAAAACTGGCTGACAGCCAATTACCCGAACAGATTGCTAAGCCTGACGGATTTGTCTTAAACCGTCCGGCGCTTTGGAGTTGAAGACCGAATGTTTCCCATCAAGACCCCGAAAAAATTAATCGAAGTTGCACTACCACTTGATGCCATAAATGCAGCGGCTGTGCGTGAAAAATCTATCCGCCACGGCCATCCCAGCACCTTGCACCTTTGGTGGGCGCGTCGGCCCTTGGCCGCAGCACGTGCAGTGATTTTTGCACAGATGGTCAATGACCCTGGCTTTGAACGTCATCTAGGCCGTGGGGTGAACAAGGAAAAGGCTGCCGCAGAGCGCGAGCGGCTGTTCAAAATCATCGAAGAGTTGGTGCAGTGGGAAAACACCAATAACGAGGAGGTTTTGGAACGAGCACGGGCTGAAATCTGGAAGAGTTGGCGCGAGACCTGTGAACTAAACAAAGGCCATCCGCAGGCTGCTGAGTTGTTTAATCCGGAAAAGCTGCCTGGTTTTCATGATCCCTTTGCTGGTGGTGGAGCGTTGCCGCTTGAAGCTCAGCGCCTTGGCCTGGAAAGCTATGCCTCCGATCTCAACCCGGTGGCGGTGACCATCAACAAGGCTCTGATCGAAATTCCTCCTAAGTTTGCTGGTCGTGCGCCTGTCGGCCCGGAAATCGATTCTGACAAGGGGAGTAAGAAACGAGCAACCCGTGATGTCTTCGAAGACTGGTTGGGTGCCAAGGGTCTTGCCGAGGATGTACGTCGCTATGGTTCCTGGATGCGTGAGCAGGCACAGCAACGCATTGGTCACCTGTATCCCCAGATCGAAGTTACAGCCCAGATGGTCTCCGAGCGCTCGGATCTCAAGCCCTACTTAGGCGAAAAACTTACAGTAATCGCCTGGCTATGGGCGCGCACGGTGAAAAGCCCGAACCCTGCGTTCAATCATGCTGAGGTGCCGCTGGTCTCGACCTTTATTTTGTCCAGTAAGGCAGGTAAGGAAAGCTATGTTGAGCCGGTGATTGATGGTGATAAATATCGATTTACTGTCAAGTTGGGCACACCGTCCGCAGCAGCGAAAGCAGGAACAGCAGCCGGCAAACGCGGCGGTTTTCTTTGCCTGCTCTCGGGGACGCCGATCGATTACAAATACATTCGGGCTGAGGGTTCGGCAGGACGTATGGGCCAGAGTCTGATGGCTATTGTTGCTGAAGGTGCGCGCGGTCGAGTCTATCTAGCGCCGACAGCTGAGCAGGTAGCTATAGCAGAGCAGGCACAGCCAGAGTGGCGACCAGAAACGCCGCTGCATGGAAAATGTCGTGTGAATGTCTCCAACTATGGCTTGGATGTTTACGGCGACCTGTTTACACCTCGCCAGCTGGTTGCGCTGACCACTTTCTCCGATCTGGTACAGGAAGTTACTGCTCGCGTACGTGAAGATGCGCTGGCAGCTGGCATGTCTGATGATGGGTTGGGGTTGGCTCAGGGAGGTACGGGAGCTACGGCCTATGCTCATGCTGTGGGAGTTTATCTGGGCTTCCTTGTAGATCAGGTTGCTAACCATGCATCCACTGTGTGCGGTTGGAATCACCCTAATACACAGATGCGGAGTGTTTTTTCCCGTCAAGCAATTCCCATGACATGGGATTATGCAGAAGCAAATGTATTTTCTGACTCATCGGGCAGCTTCAATAATCTTTTTGAGCGACAAATAAAAGGATTTGAAGCCTTGGGGACACCAGTTAAAGGCTTTGCTGAACAGGCAGATGCAGCACGGCAAAAAATATCAGCAAGTAAGGTGGTTTCTACTGATCCGCCGTACTACGACAATATTGGCTATGCCGATCTCTCTGATTTTTTCTATGTATGGTTGCGTCGTTCGCTGAGGCCTATTTTCCCCGACCTGTATGCCACCATGGCCGTCCCTAAGGCAGAGGAGCTTATTGCCACACCGTACCGGCACGGAAGCAAAGACAAGGCTGAAGCCTTCTTCCTCGATGGAATGACCGCAGCCATGCACAGCCTTGCAGAACAGGCGCATCCGGCTTTCCCTGTGACGATCTACTATGCCTTTAAGCAGGCGGAGACTAAGGCAGAAGCAGGTACCTCCAGCACCGGATGGGAAACTTTTCTTGATGCTGTATTGAAGGCTGGTTTTGCCTTGTGTGGAACTTGGCCAATGCGCACAGAGAAGGAGGGGCGTGTCATTGGTAATGGCACCAATGCGCTGGCTTCTAGCATCGTGCTAGTTTGTCGACCTCGTGACGAAGATGCACCTACCATATCGCGCCGAGATTTTATCCGGGAGCTCAACACCACACTGCCGGATGCGCTTGCTGACATGACCCGTGGCGGCATCAACTCTCCGGTCGCTCCTGTGGATCTTTCCCAGGCCATCATTGGCCCTGGCATGGAAGTGTTCAGCAAGTACAGCGCGGTGATTGAAGCCAACGGTAAACCGATGACTGTGCGTACGGCATTGCAACTGATCAATCGCTTTATCGGCGAGGATGACTTCGATCATGACACCCAGTTCTGCTTGGCTTGGTTCGAGCAGCATGGTTGGGCCGAGGGTAAGTATGGCGATGCCGATGTTTTGGCTCGTGCTAAGGGCACGAGCGTTGGTGGTTTGATCGAAGCCGGTGTAGTAGACAGTGCGGGTGGTGACTTGCGGTTGCTGAAGTGGGCCGAAATGCCTCGCGATTGGTCTCCGGAGAGCGACAACCGCCTAGCGATTTGGGAAGGCCTCCACCAGTTGATCCGCGCCCTAAACCAGGATGGCGAATCCGCTGCGGGTGCGCTGCTGGCCCGTATGCCTGATAAGACAGCCAGCCTGAACGCGCTGATGTACCGTCTGTACACCTTGTGCGAGCGTCAGGGCTGGGCCGAAGAGGCCCGCGCCTATAACGAGCTGCAAGGCGCTTGGGCCGGTATTGAGCAGGCATCCCAAGAAGTGGGTCACGTGAACACGCAGTCGCAAATGGATTTTTGATCAAGGAAGTAACGAATGCAGAACCGGAAGCTGTCGATCCGCAAAATCGTTTCCTATCTGAATGACGCTGAATCGGAGGGCGGTGGCTTCTGGCTGCCCAATATTCAGCGTCCTTTCGTATGGAGCGAGGAACAGATCAGTCGCCTGTTTGACTCCATTATGCGTGAGTACCCGATCAGCACCCTGCTGGTTTGGAAGACCCGTGAAGAGGTCAAGCACCGCAAGTTCATCGACAACTACCATCGCGACATCAAGCTGACCGATTACCGGGTGCCGGACAACACGCGCTCGAAGATGATGGTGCTCGATGGTCAGCAGCGCCTGCAAAGCCTGTTTATTGGTTTGAAAGGCAGCTACAGCGGACGTGAGTTGTACTTCGATGTACTCAGTGGTGGGGACATGGCTGCTCCCGAGGACATTCGTTACCGTTTCTCCTTCAAGGAAAAGGGTTCCGCCACTTGGCCCTGGGTGCGCTTCAAGGACATGGTGTTTATCAACAGCAAGCTCGATCTCCAGATTGCCCAGGATCTTGCCAAGCTGGCTCCAGGCGAGCTTTCGGCAGATGAGCAGATGACCTTGCAGCTGAACGTGGGGCGTGTGCGCAAGGAGTTCGTCAACGACGACAACATCACCTTCCAGGAGCTCGACGGGATTGATAACCCTGACGCTTATCGGGTGGATGACATTGTCGAAATTTTTATCCGAGCCAACTCGGGCGGCACCAAGCTGGGCAAGTCGGATCTGCTGTTCTCCCTGCTGACCTCCAGCTGGGATGAAGCTGATGGTGAAATCGAAGCATTGCTGGAAGACCTGAACCAGGGCGGCTTTGATTTTGACCGCGACTTCGTCCTCAAGTGCTGCCTAACCGTCCTGAACAAAGGCGCTCGCTATGAGGTGGAGAAATTCCGGGATGGTAAGACCAAGGAAGAGATAATCGCTCAATGGCAGTTGATCGCCGATGCCATCAAGGACGTGCGTGACTTGGTCGTCAGCAAAACATACATCCGCAGCGACAAGGCCCTGCCCTCCTACCTGGCACTCATTCCGCTGATCTATTTCCGTTACCAGTACCCGGCTCAGTTCAAAGCTAAGGCAGGGCTGCCTGAGTACTTGCTGCGTTCATTGGTGAGTGGCGCCTTTGGTGGCAACCCTGACCAACTGATCGACAAGCTCGTGCGCAACATTCAGGAGCATCAAGATTTTGTAGTCAGTGAAATCTTTGGAGTGATTCGTGCCGATGGCCGCAGCCTGGAGATCACACCGGAAGTCATCTTCAACCAGTACTATGGTTCCCGTTCGATCCACCTGTTCTTCAACCTGTGGTATCGCGACTTCAATTACTCGCCGGCACTGGGCGCCAATGGCCCGCAGGTTGACCATATCTTCCCGCAGAGCCTGCTGAAGTCGGTTAAGGACATCAACCCGGACAGTGGCAAGCGCAACATCCTGCGCTATCGCTCCGAGCATCGGGATCAGATTGCCAACTGCATGCTGCTGACAGCGGATGAAAACGGCTTTGACGGCAAGTGTGCGATTCCGCCGCACGAGTGGTTTGATCGCGCCAGGTTCAAAAGCGATGAGGAGCATGAGGAGTACCTGGCTATGCACCTCATCCCTCAGGATCCCGAGCTGTGGAAGCTTGAGAATTTCGAAGCGTTTATTGAGGCGCGTAAGCAGTTAATCCAGGACAAGTTCAGCTACATGCTGCGCACCGCTCAGGGAGACCATGTATGACCCTTAAACCTTGGCGTGAGATCGCCGAGCCCCATGAAGATGTGCGCAAAGGCACGTTCGTTCAGGCTGAATTCGCTGCTGACATCACGCGAGTGCACACCGGTACGGCTTCGCCCGAGTACCAGAACCCGACGCTGTTCTTCGAGCGCACCTTCATCACAGAGGGTATGGCACTGCTGCTGGACTCCGTGGTTAAGCGTTTGGCGGGTAAAGGTGGCGATCCCGTCATTCAGCTGCAAACCGCATTCGGTGGCGGTAAGACCCACACCATGCTGGCTGTTTATCACTTGGCCAGCGGCAAGGTGCCTGCCAGTGAAATGCCTGGTGTCCCCAACATTATCGACAAGGCTGGGGTCAGCGAATTGCCGCGTGCACGTATTGCCGTGCTCGACGGGATCAAGGCTTCGCCGAACCAGCCTGTTCAGCATGGCTCCGTTCAGGTTCATACCCTGTGGGGGGATCTGGCTTGGCAGCTGGGTGGTGAGGAGGGTTATGCATTGGTGGCCAGTGCAGATCAGTCCGGCACCTCTCCAGGTAAAGATGTTCTAGAGCAGGTGCTGAAGCTCTATTCCCCCTGCGTCATCCTGGTTGACGAGCTGGTGGCCTACATTCGTCAGTTCGAAGAAGGTAAGGCTCTCAGCGGTGGCACCTTCGATTCCAACTTGAGCTTCATCCAAGCACTAACTGAAGCCCTAAAAGCGGTGCCCACTGCGGTGATGCTGGCTTCGCTGCCGGAGTCAGAAAAAGAGGCGGGCAGCCAGCGTGGTGTTCGTGCTCTGGAGTCGCTGTCCCATTACTTCGGTCGTGTACAGGCCCTGTGGAAGCCGGTCGGGACAGAAGAGGCTTTCGAAATTGTCCGGCGCCGGCTGTTTAGCAACATCTCGGATCGCCTGGCGGCGGAGAAGGTGTGCCGTACCTTCGCCGACTACTACATTGCGAACAGCGCTGAGTTTCCTGCGGAAACTCAGGAAAGCCGTTACTACGAGCGCCTGCTACACGCCTACCCGATCCACCCTGAAGTCTTTGACCGCCTGTACGAGGACTGGTCAACGCTGGAGAACTTCCAGCGTACCCGTGGCGTGCTGAAGATGATGGCCAAGATGATCTTCAGCTTGTGGAAGGACGGTAACAACGATCCGCTGATCATGCCGGGCAGTCTGCCATTGGCCGATCCTGATTCGCGTAACGAGGTCACCTACTACCTGCCGCCTGGTTGGGATCCGGTGATGGAGCGTGATATAGACGGCCCGCGCGCCGAGACCGTTGCTATCGAAAATCACAATGCCCGCCTCGGTAGTGTGCAAGCCTGTCGTCGTACTGCACGTACCATTTTCCTTGGTAGCGCTCCGACTACTTCAGGTCAGGTACTGCGTGGTATCGAGCTGATGCGAATCATGCTGGGCACTGTACAACCAGGCCAACAGGTTGGTTTGTTCAAAGATGCCCTGCGCAGCCTGCTGGACAAGCTGCATTACCTGAACAACTCCAATAACCACTACTGGTTCGATACGCGCCCGAACCTGCGTCGTGAAATGGAGGAGCGCAAGAAGCGCTACAAGGACAAGGAAGATGTCTTCCCTGCTATTCGCAAGCGGGCCCAGGAGAGCTTTGCCGGCGGGTTGTTTGGTGGCATCCATGTGTTTACCGACAGCGTGGATGTACCGGATGACTGGCAGCTGCGTTTGGTGGTGCTGTCGCCGGATGCGGGGTACAGCAAAAGTGGTACAAGCCAAGCCATTGTGAAGGCCGGTGAGATCCTGAAGAACCGTGGCGATCAGCCTCGTGGTAAGCAGAATCGACTGATTTTCTTGGCCGCTGAGCAGGACAACGTCAGCCGACTGAAGGATCAGGTGCGCACCATGTTGGCATGGGAGTCCATCGTCAACGACTACAAGGACAACCGCATCACCCTGGATAACCTGATGGCGAGAAACGCCACAGCCAGCCTCGATCAGGCCAAGGAAGCGCTTAAGCGCATGATCCGCGAAACCTATAAGTGGTTGCTGGCACCTGTCCAGACAGCCGTGGCAGGTCGTGGTTTGTCAGACATTCAGTGGGAGCATTTCCCCGTCAATCCAGGTGCAGCCAATCTGACTCAGGAAATTGAGCGCGTACTCAAAGAGAACGAGCTGCTGATTACTGAGTGGGCGCCCTACCACCTCGCCAACATGTTGAAGACTTGGTTCTGGAAGGATGATGTCAAGGAAGTGGTTGCTCAGGAGGTATGGCAGAAGAGCTGCTGCTACTTGTACCTCCCCCGACTGCGTGACAGCACTGTATTTCTTAACACCTTGAGTGTTGGGTTGGAGAGCGGTGATTTCTTCGGCGTTGCCCAAGGTAAGGATGGTGATCGCTACCTGGGCTTTGTCTTCGCCAAGTCCGCCCTGGTTACCCTGGATGCTTGCGAGATCATTGAGCCATCAACAGCTGCTGCCTATGCCGAAAAACTTCGGAAGGAGAAGGAAGAGGCTGAGCTGGCCAGACGCAAAACTCAGGAAGAGAGCGATGTGCATAATCCGGACTCGAAGGGAGATGGTGGAGCTGAGCCTGAGCCACAGGGCGGGAGCAGTGGCACAAATGATCCGGTTGAAGAGATCAGCAAAGCCTTGGCCACACAGTTCTATGCGTCCACCAGCTTAGATCCTGTGAAGGCAAAAATGGACTTTGCGTTGCTTGTTGACGAGGTCGTACAGCAGTTCACCGCCAAGCTGGGTGTGGATGTGAAAATCTCTGTTGAGATTCAGGCGACCAGCCAGGCTGGCTTTGATGATGGATTGCAGCGCGCCGTTAAGGAGAACTGCAACGTCTTGAAATTCAGTTCGGTGGAGTTCGAGTAGGTCATAGCTACTTGAGACTGAAAAAGCCCCGTTTGCGATGAGCAACGGGGCTTTTTGCATCAGGGATCAGAGCCAGTGAGGAGGAATTTCGATCTGGAAGTTCTTAGCCACAATGCTCAGCGTACTCATGATCTCAGCATGTCGGGCCTGATCGGCGGGTTGCCAGACAGCGCGTCGATCCAGCAGCAGCTTGAGTTCGCCGAGGTTGTACATTCCTAGCCTGTGGAAATTCCCCCAAGTGGGCATGCCGAACAGGTTGTAGATCACGACGGTTGAGTCGCGCTCACTGGCCAGGCGCTTTTCTCCGGAGATCCGTTCAGCGGCTGCTTCCGCTTCATCGCGGTCGTCGTAGGTATTGAGCAGTTTCATTCGAATAACGGTAATGGCGTGTCTGGGGCAGGGTTTATCCTGCTTGCTGTAAACAAAGATCAGAAGCTCCGAAAATCTGGCGCAGCTTGGCAGCAGTCTCACCCATGAACTTAGTGATCAAGCTGTCGAGTCTGACTATGTATAGAGGGATCCCTAACTCACGGGCGAGAGCCGATGCCGTCATGGTCTTACCTGTGCCTGGTGGGCCAACCAGAAGGAGCTTTCGTCTGGGGGAAAGGTCGTGAGCTCTGATTTTCTCGAAATTGCGCTGTTCGCTGATGATCCGGGCCAGCCTTTGGTGTGTCCCGTCATCAAGGATCATTTCAGAGAAACGTGTATGGGGAAGGGCAACGAATAGAAGGTTGCTGAGCTCTCCCTTTGGCTGACCAATCGGAACCGGCTGCCTATTAGGTAGTTGCTTGGAGCGAGATTTCGCAGAGTCAATGAGCGCACGTAGGTCATCCGCGAGCTTCCCATGGCCTTGTTTGGCTTCATGCGCGGCCAACTGCATAGCCACGGCCAAGAAATGCCTGTCGTCGCCTTCGATATGCGAGCGCAGTAGTGCTTTGAGATGTTCGCCGCTGGCCATGGTTACCTACCTGTGAATGCGAACAGTGTAACCCAGGTAGGCAAATGGGTCATTTTGATGCCATGCCAGTCATCTGATGATGCATGTTTTTGGTCTGCTACCAGCGCATCGCCGTTGCTCTAGATTCGCCGGCGATTCGTTTCAGCTACTTAGAATTTGACTATTCCAGGAACGCCATCTATAACAATTTCCTAGCCTAATCTCGGATTAGGCAAAAACTCTAGCTAATGGAGCATGACGATGGATGAACTGAACAAGCTGGGAGAGTTGCTGTACGGCCCTGGAGAAGCAATGCAGGGAACGGAAATGAGCGTCGAAGACGCCATTGAGTTTGTGCAGGAGCGATATCCCTCGCGACCTTTTTGCTTGGTGCGGGATTGGATATGGATCGACCTGGAGCTACCAGACAGGTTGATTCAGGAGGTGCAGAATGATCAACAACAGCCGGTTCTGCTTTATGCACACAATGTCGTACATGACTATGCTGAGCGTTTTCCAGCACCAGGAAGCTATGTTCGCACGACTCTGCTCGTGTCATTTTCGGAGGGGTTTGTCTTTCAGACGCGTAACACTGTGTATGTGTTGCTTGGAACCGGTAAGCGCAAACGAGCTAAGCCTGAAGTGTTGAGGGGGCTGTTCTAACGAAGGGGCGATACCATAAGCAATCACAACCACTATACAAATCAATCAAATCCGGACAATCGTCCGTATCGCTGCAGCATCGAACTCAAGACGATCCGGGCTAAAGGCCCGGATTTTGGTCGTCTCCAATATTCACTGAGCTTCGGGGGAGTCGAGCAATCCACATAGGCCTGCTATAAAGGTTTCGGCCTGCAGGCACTTATCAAGCACTTCATCCTTCCCTTCGATGCATTCTTTTTGACGTGTCAACAATTGTTCATCTAAAGCCCGGCTTGGATCTGTATATAGACGTAGTGCTTTTTCGCGTATATCAGTGATTTTTTCGTCAATCTGTCGTTGGAGTGACTCACGCTTTTGAATACCCGCCTCTATTTGCTGCTTACTCAAATGCTCCTGTAGCAAGTCAGCGCCGATAGAGGCCGTTTCCAAGAAAAGTGGGGCCAATGCGCTAGCTGCTGAAGTCCAGCGCACATAGTTACTGGCCTTTTCCATTGCTTCCTTAGACTTGAAGATCTTGGTGATCGCTTCTTTTAATTCGTCCCCGGTCAAGCCGTCTAGCTCCCTGAGTTTGACGCGCGCTTCCTCTATTGTCATTCCAATGTCAGATTCAGCGAACTTTTTAACAGATGCGCCGAGCACTGGAAAAAAGCCGAACAAGCGCTTGCTGTTACGGGAGAAAGAGCTGGGCTCAGCCCCGCCTTTGTCGGAAGCATCGGCCGCAATCTCCTCCTTACTCAGTAGGCTCCCGATGTCTAGTCTGCTGCTGGACTCACGGATTTCAAGCTCGATCTCTTGCGCCAGCTTCTGAAGTGTCGATGTGCTGTCTATCGCCCACTCCCCGATCGTTTCCGAAAGCGTAGTTTCCAATTGCTCTAGAACGCTGTCGATTTCTTCCAGATTAGCCTGTGCAACGGGGCGCAGAACCTCTTCAATCCGCCCGCTCAAATCCATTTCGGCATGAGCTTCTTGGTTTTGTAGCCTTTGCCTAAACAGAGCGTACCGTTGCGAGTCATTTTCAAATCGTGCTGCTTGCAACTTCAGAGTATCAACCTGGGCCAGCACTGCATCTTTCAGCTCTGAGGCTACTGAGTACACATAACGCAAGCCAGAGAGCTCGCGTAGGCGTGGCTTGTCTTTATCTAAGCCATGTAGCGTTGTTTCAAGAGCAGAAATGCCGTCCCATGCACGGCCAATGTCATACATGCTTTTATCTGGATCAGACATGTTGCCAACCATTTGATAGGGGTCGGCTACGACGCAATGAACAGCCGTAACGTTATTGTCTAGGCCATGCTTGGAGAGCATATCGGCAACCTCTTGCAGTTTCTTTTTAATCTGAGCTGCATACCCCTCCGGGCTGTCGCCAGGATCCACCCCGGCCTCGTCCATGCGGGAGACTACAGCGACAGTCACTCCCCGTATGGCCTTGGCCGGTAGTTTAGGATGAAAGAATCTACCGCTGAGTAGTGAGATATAATCAGACTGGCCAGAAGTAACCAACTGCGGTGGCATTACCCAGATGTAGGCGTCAGCAAGGTTTAGTGTCTCGCGTGTTATCTCGTCATGCTCAGTATTCCCGCTTCCCAAGCCTGGTGTATCGATAAAGGCGATTGAGCCTGATAGAGCCTCTCCACGTTCGAACGTTTCCCGTCGAGCACTGATCACAATCCACTCAGGCACGTGGCTACCTGAGTCGACAAGCAGCCGCTTCAATAAGCTACTTTTGCCTGCATCATAAGCACCGAAGATGACTAATCGGGTAGCAGGAATCTCTGCAACCGCCAGCCACTGATCGCGGCATTTCGACACTACCTCTGTGGTGGGGGGGTAACTCAGTAGGTGTTGCCAGATTCGGTCGATCAGGTGCTGTGTCGAGTTACTCAAGTTCGTCTCCATTCTTGCCTAAAAGTACTAAGCCCCTGCTACACAGGCTCCGATAAGTATCGACCCGCTCAGAGGTCGCTTCATACAGCTGGTTGAGTACCACAATATCGCGTTGTAACGCCTTGTCGCATTCTCGGAACCTGCCGACCAGGTCATCCTTTCCTCGCATAAGCCCTGGAGCGTCATCTGTGCCATCAGTCAAAATATCAATCAATTGGTTCGCTGACTTATCCATTGAGTCGGCCAGCTTTTTCCGGGCGGCTTCTCGCTCCTCGACTCGTTTTTCGTCTACAAAAATAAAAGCGAAATCCACCACAACCCCGATCACCCCGATCACCGCTCCCGCTTTGGCAAAGGTTTTTGCCGCCTTTATGGCACCCCATGGTCGAAACTTGATACCTAGAGTCTTGCCAATACTGTAAACGGCATCCCGTGTAGCCCCGCCCAATGAGCGCCCGACTTTATCGAATATCTCAAATGCCCAGCCCTTGCCTTTTGCATCGCTGATTTTCTCGCCGTTAGGCTGGTTGGGCCTAAAGGCGCGCCGGAAGGTGACAGACTCTAGTCGACGAGAAATACGTTCATTTGATGCCTGCTGCCATTTCTCTAGATCGCTACTAAACATCGTCTGCCAGTTGGTAATGTCCGTATCCAGCTCTGGATCACTCCACCAGTTTTGGAGGTGCTCGGCTTTTACTTTTAACTTGGCTGGGTCTTGTTCTGAAAGCAGTGATTGCTTCAGCGCATTGGCCTTGTTGTGCACGATAGATCGGAGCTTTACTCGATAAGTATCACCAAGCCGATCGCCCTGGTCGATGCATTCCAAGATGAGCAGGTGGAGTTGCTTGAGTTCTGACGTTTGCCGGCGTATCTGTTCCAGTTCTGATCGTTGCACAAGTATTCTTTGCCACAGTCGATGAATGCCGCCGTGCAAAATTGAATGGGCGGCGTTCGACACGGACAATCCTTTTCGTAATGCACGCAGTTCAGCCATAAACGGTGTGAAACCATCCCACTTTCGGTAAGGGTCAAAAGCAGATGCGTCTACGTCTCTGCGGTCGCCAACAAGCCCGTAGGGGTCACTCGACATGAAAAATATCTGTCTTTCATCCACATCGATAGAGCGTGACTTCAGCGCCTGCCGCAGCTCTACTCGTTTGCGATCCACTAATCTCATATAAACATCAGGAGAGAGTTCAGGGTCGACACCCAGTTCATCAGAACGGTTAACGATGAAGTAGGTGCTCTCTCGCTTTTCGATAATACCTTTGCTGTAGTCGCCAGAGATGACTGTACGCAGTGGCGAGTCATCTCCTAGTATCAAATTGGGTTGCAGCAGAAAAATCACGATGCTGGCGTCAGCCAACGCGGCCCAAGCTTCTTGAGTATGTAGGTGGTGCCCACTTTGGAACCCGGGACTGTCAATGAGTTCGATACCGTCAATTTCGTAAGTATGCGAAACATCTGTCAAAGGCCTGCCAGCGACCTTGAGTGAATCTGGCACGGGAAGGCCTGCATCTAGCAATAGACGTTTGATGAAGCTGGATTTACCCGAGTTATAATCGCCTACCACATGAAGGCGTGGCCTGCCTGCCCCTGCGTAATCCATAAGGGCTGCCAGAACGCCTTCGTCCCCTGGATGGCGCGCACACGTTTGCTGTGCATCGTTCAGCCAAGCTACGGCGTCGGTAAGTCTGAGATCACGGGTAAAACGAGTTAGGAAGCCACGCATGCCCAGAAATAGATTCTCAAACACACTGACATCGTAGGTTTTAGTTCTACCAGTGGTTGAGCTAGCCTGTGTCAGGATTAGGCCTTCCGGATCATCAACCCAATCTTCACCTAACCAGTAGAGCGTCCCAGCATTGGGGGTTTGGCCAAACGTCTCCCGCGCGCGACTCTGCGCGATCTCCCACACCAGCCGCTGTGCGTTGCGTGAGACATCGAGGAAGTTAGATTGCTCGTCGATGGCCTCTATGACAGTTGTGCATCTCTGAGTTACCCGCCGCAACGAAAGAGCTTTGCGAACGGTTGGAGCCAAGAGTTCTTGTGTGGCACGAAGGAGGACGAGCTGTGACTGCGCGAGCACGTCTTTTCTGATAGCACTATATGCCGCGTATATTAGCTGGTGCAGCTCGGCGGAGGCACGTCGTCGACTGTCCAAGTGCTCTCGCTCTGCTTGGTCTCGGGCTCTCTTCCCTCCCCATCCGAAAGCGCTGGCGCTGACAGCACCAGCAAGCCCTATGGCCGCAGCCATTCCAGCCGTCCACCCGAGAGGGTTCCAAGCGTTGGCTACGGCCAAGGTTCCTAACACGCCAATTGCGCCTGCTAGTACACCACCTCCCTTAATTGCCCAAGCGCTGTACTTCCAGCCACTGCCCGCACGGCCATCGATTAAGCATCCTTGAAGGCAAATATCCATTTCCAACTTGGCATCATTGAGCGCTAGGTTCGCTTTTGCCTTAAGAAAGCTAAAGCCGCGTACCAGCACGGATTTTGCCTTCTCGGTAATCTCTTGTTCATCGAAACACTGGGCCCTGACTTCGTCGGAAGACAGCTTTTCACGGCGTTCGAATGCAACGCGTACAAGGCGGTCAGCTTTGCTGAGAGACGCATGGCATAGATTGCCCAGCGTGGTTTCGAGCATTAGTGAAATCTGCCGAGCGTATTCCCCCTCCTGCGGCGCTTGGAACCTCCCTTCTCTGAGCCGTTCAAGTTCAGCCAACAAGTCCACACCATCAAAAGTCAGAGGTTCCCTCCTATCCCGCTCATCCAAAGGGGGGTAACCCACTAGCGCCAGCATTGGTTCAAGCATGCTCCTTTCCAGTGACTCAGCACCTATAAGTGCCTCATGCTTGATGTCCCCGATAGCACGGCTCAAATTGGTAAAAATCCCCCTCAGTTGGTCGTTCAGGGAGCCAATCCTAATATCAACCGCAGCATCCGCAATCACGGAAACCAGCAGATCTTCGAGTCGCGGATAATTAGACCATTGCTCTAAGCTGAAACAGCCGTGCTGTTCACGCTGTTTAGTCAGGCTTTCAAGATCTGGGCCTTCGAATGGCATTGACGCTCGAGCAAAGACTGCACGTTTGGAGCTGACTGCAACCACCGGGACGTCATGAAGCCTGAGACGAGACAGTTCATCTTGGATATTGGTCGCATGCTCGCTTACTGCGCGGGAAAGATTGCTGCGAGCCATTTGTGCAGAAACCCTACTAGGCATTCTCCACACCGCGTTGCGAGGGTTGAGCACAGCTATGACAGGCTTACGATATTCGTTTACCCACGCAGCAAACTTGGCAAATTCATCTGCCTGCTGGCTTTGGCTGTCAAAGCAAACCAGAACAAAATCGGCGACCTCGACAGCCTTCCGGGCTCGCGCCTCAAGATCATCACGCGAGTTGTTCCGTCCCCATCCATTGATGCCTGGAGTGTCGTAGATCAAGCAGGCATTCCAAGCGAGCGGTTTAACGTCTGTTGTCCAGTCACTTTCACCTTGAGAAACCGAAGATCCATTACCTCGAGTGAATGCGGTGATTAACGAGCTCTTCCCCGCCCCGGTACGACCAAAAAGCACGATATTGAACGTACTCAATGCATTTCTTTGGCGCTTAACGAGATCGAGAATCAACTGCCGCTTTGCGTTTAGAAGATCAGCCAACGTCTGGGCAATTTCATCCTCGGCGCCCAGTAATCGCTGGGAAACCGCAAAGTCCGCTGTCTTGCTCATCTGAGCCAACACAGAAGCAACACGTCTGCTTAATTTGCCCACCTCTTCCTGGCTTTTCGCGACCGCATCCGCCGTCGCCTTGGACAAGGTGTCTTCAACTACTTCTTTTTGTTCGCTCATCGCAGCGTCTCTAGCCTTTGGTCAAGGAGCGTGAAGCAGCCGGATTTGACAGCGTTGAAAGGGCAATGATTTATTCGGTGCGAAAATCGAGTAGTTGCTGGATAGCGCCAGAACATACAAGCCATACACTAACATCCTTGTCTAAACACGCTTTAAAGGGAAGCGACTGTCATGTGATCGCTTGATGATATCCCCAACCTGTTGTCGGGTGTAGCCGTTGGTAGTTCGCTTTTTCGCTGGTACGAACCGTCTACAGTGGAGCGAACTTGCGGCGCGGCGTATGTGCTTCAGGGGACAGGGGATTTTGGGGACGAATGCTACGTGACGCCATACGGTCACTCGATTATCAAGGGTGGGGATTGGATAAAGACGCTATCGGCTATTCTCGAGGCTGAAGGAGGATTTTCGAGCCAACAGGAGATTGAGGTCGCGCAACGGACAATTGCGGAGCTGGTGCCCCTAATGGAAGACCTCTCTGATCAAGAAAACGCCTTTGCAGCGTGGTCTTTGTCTGATTTCGAATAATCTGGCAGTGCCGGGCGTTGCCGTGCACGTAGGCTCAAATTGAAAAGTCGTGAGCGATCCGAAATTTTTTGTCCCAAGCAGTGGCAGTACCTTCGTTAACGCGGTTTTGAATTTGCTCGATGATGAGGTCGTCAAAAGCACGTGCTTTCTTCAGAGACGGTTTCACAGGGCTAAACCGAAGCGGTAAAGGCAGTTGGTACGACCCGCCAGATCGCTTTGACTTCAGCTTCGGAGATAGGTGTTCTTTGGTAACCCGCCCCTGCCCTTGGACGATTCTGTTATATACCTCTAAATATTCACGCTCAAACAATGTGTGGAGCCGCAGCCCTGCTGAATCTTTGGCCAAGTAGCCAAGGTACAGCCAGTCTTGTCCGAAAACACAGGCCTGATCCTGAACGGCTATCTCTGCCAAGAGTGCCATTACCTCGGAGAGCGCCGGGAGAATGATCCATACTTTGGCCTCAATCGCGTCCGCACGGCGGGCTTTTGCGAGGTCGTATAAATCCATAGCCATCCTGAGAGGGTCTTTGGATTGACCAGCTCGTTTGCATAGAATCTGGGCGTAGACCTTGCGGCCTTTGTCTAAGATCACATATCTGGGGGCTTCGTAAAGCGCTGGGTTCTGGAGTGGGAGGACGACTCCATCGTGGATGCCAAACATGTCTGAGGGATTGGAAAGCAAGCACCTATCGAGATCACCGTAAAAGCTTAGAGCCTCTCGGCGATTCTGAGCTCTGGCAATCTGCAGAGGCGAAGCGCTAGGGTTTTCTTGGCGAAGCGATTCGAGAGTTTTTGTTAAATCAGCAATCGATACGGTGTTGCTGAGAGCTTTTTCGGCCAACGCATTTGCGACGTCTGGCGATATGCGTGAAATCTTCTCAAGCGTCTCGAAGTGCACATAGCTGCAGCGTACTTGCGCTGCTGTGGCGTTTGGCAACGTCCTTCTGAGAAACCTCCCTGCCGCGACCATCCTGCCGAGTAGCTTGGGCTTCACTCCAAGCTCTGCGCCAATGCTCGTTGTGGTGGAGTCGGAACCCCGCGCGCTGAAAAGCTGTTCTGCTTTGAGGTACGTGCTGAACCAGGATGTGCTTATCGGGCGTGCCATAACTGAACCGTCGAGATGTTTAGAGTGATGCTACACTGTGAAAGCTTGACAGCGCACTAGTGATTTCCACTAATAACATAGACGATTCTTGGAAATGGTGTCGTGGTTATGAAAACAGACAAACACAGCCCGGTTTTTGCCCGAAATGTGGCGCGGCGAACCAGGAGAGCCGGTCGCGCGTATGTGATGTGCTCGCCTTTAAACGGCTCAACAGACGTGCGTTTTGAGTCGCGTCTGGAGCTGGCAGTCGCTCAGCTATTGGAGCTCGATCCACGAGTGAATGGGTACCGAGCTCAGCCCTACACGCTCTCCTTTGAGATGGAGCTGGATGGCGTTGTGAAGCGTCGATTGTATACACCTGACTTCGAGCTAGAGGTTGGTGGAATAACGGTCGTGATTGAGGTTAAGCCACAACGTTGGGTTGATGAGCACGCTGCGCTTTTTGCTAGGGCTCAGAGCGAGCTTTTGAAGTCAGGGAAGCGTTTCCTCGTTGTCACCGAGCAGAGCTTTACAGGCCATGTGCAACGCAATGTTGAGGTACTTCTAGGGTTTTATACCCAAGCGGGAGCAAGCCTGCAGGAGTGGGCTGCACCGCTGCTGCTGAAAGGTACTGATGAGCTAAGCGGACACGTTTCTCGTGTCGCTGAAGGCGACCTGCCAAGCAACTATGTTGCCGCTGCAGGTGTGTTGCTGGGCATCTTGCGATTTGACATGACCAATGACCTGTTCGAAACCATGGACTTTGATGTCTGGCCGACGCAAGGAGCCCTGTGCTGCTTCGAGGTGCTCTCCTATGAACAATGAGCTGAAGGTCGGTACCACTCTGTCGTGGGAAGAAGTCACTTACCGGATTAGTGCTATCAAATTGGATCTGGGTGACATCCGATTAGAGGCAAAAGGCGGGCTCGAGAAAACGCTGGATCGGCACGACTTTTTTAACAAGATTGCCTCAGGTGAAATTCAGATTGATGGATATAGACCAGTCGCTATCGAGCGGCAGTGGACTGATCGCGAGCGCGCAGAGGCCGATGTCCGTCAGGAGCTGGTGACCTTTTTCAATGGCTTGCCTCGTGACAAGCCATGGCCAGAAAAAGAGGCGTTGCTACAACGTTTTTGCGAGGCGCGTGGGCACCGATGCCCGAGCAGGAGAACGTTAAATGGCTATGTCACTCGTTATGCGCAGCAAGGGTTTGCTGGACTAGTACCATCGTTTAGTAAGCGAGGTGGTAGCGGTTGGAGCTCAAAGGTTGAAGCTAAAGAAGCTGCACGCGAAGCGCTGACAGAGCTTTATATGCGTGATGACAAGATCAACCTAACTCAGGCCTCGTACGCGGTTGCTGATCAACTCAAGGAGAAAGGCATCACTGATGGTAGCCGCTGCATAGGCAGAAGCACCGTGCGCCGGGTGTTGCTCTCGATGCCAAAAGACCTGGTAAAGGGAGCCCGTTTAGACTCGCGGACATACAATTTGTGGAGCCGCCAAGCAGTCAAGAGCTATGAGGTAAAGCAACCGTTTGAGCGTATGGAGATCGATGCAAAAACGCTGGATCTCTATTACCTGGATTCGGAAGGAAACCGATGCACTGGCGCGACGCTCTACGCGATGGTTTGTGCACGTACCTCTTATCCTGTCGCGATTTATGTGACGCCAGGCAAGCCGAGCGAATACGGATTGCTCCAACTGCTGCAGTTTTTCTTCAGGCCCAAAGGTGAAGATTTTAAACAAGAGTTCGGCATTAAGACGGAATGGGTTCCTCCCTGTGCCGTGCGCACGATTGTGCTTGATAACGCCACTGAAAACGCCTCGGATTTGGCGCTGAACGTGGTACGACAGCTTGGCATTCAGATTGAGTATGCGCGTATAGCCAGGGGCGATGACAAACCGCATGTTGAGTCTTTTTTTGGCGCATTGGATAAGCGCCTCATCAACCTGATGCCGGGCGCGACGCGCAGCCAGGACGCCAGAGTTGCTAACCGGCATAGTAAAGCTGAGTCAGAGGCCCGCTATACCATTGAGGACATTTATCGGTACGTCGTGCAGTACGTTGCCGACACTTATATTCATGAGCCTCGAGTGAAGCAGGGGTTTCTGTACGGTGAGCCAATGTCGATCAAAGCGGCCATGGACAGGTCGCTTGCTGCGTTCATGCCGCCTCCGCCGCCTGCCAAAGACTTGCTAGAACGGTTGGCCCTAGTACCGGGCGGTGTGCAGCGGAAAGTCCAACACTACGGTATCGATTTCAAAGGCTTTCAGTTCCACAGCCATGACTTGGCGGTTCTGCTGAGAGAGCGAAGCATCAGCGAGCTGTGTATTTTGCATAACCCCGAGGATTGCCGAGAAGTCTTTGCCGTTGATCCGGACGATAAGACGTTGATCAGATTAAAAAATAAAACCGTGAACATGCCCGCCATATCGTTCGACGAGGCGGCTCGCTTGAAAGCGTCCTACAGCAGGCCCGTCGTCGATATGACCGGCCACGATTACCAAGCGGCGTACGCGAAGATGAGAGCCGCGTTTGCCTCTGATAGCCGAAAGCGTTCAATCGCAGCCAATAACCGCGCGCAGCGTCGGAAAGAAAAGGACTCGCGCCATGCTGAGCTAGCAGGGCGGGTTAGGCCAGCGAGAGTGGATGCGCTAGTTGAGGGCTTTGATGATGATGTCCCGATCAAGCCCTCCCCGCGACGGGGGAAAAAGACATGACGGGCATCGATAAACTAGACATCGAGCATGCTCGGTTTGTTGAAGCTCGGGACGCACTTCACGAAGCGCTGCTGCAATCGCAAGCGGGCAGCCCCTGGATCGTGTCTGTTTGTGGGCCGTCGCGGGTCGGGAAAACCCGAGTTATTGATTCGTGTGTTGAAGTCTATGGTGAGTGTGGAGGGCTCTCGGGGAAAGAGATTCTTCGAGTGGTTAGCCCAAAATATTTGACCGGGAGAGCATTGCCAGACGCGTGTTTGGAGAGCCTTGGCCTCAGAGCGGCTTTCTATAAAAATCAACTCCAAGCGACTCAGGCACTGGTTAAAGCCCTAGCCAGGGCTGAAACGAAGTTGATCATCTTCGACGAAACGCAGCACATGATTGAGCGAAGTGGGAGTACTTCAGTCAGGGCTGCGGGGGATTTTTTGAAGACGCTTTTCGACGAGGCACGTACAAGCATTGCTTTGGTTGGCCTCCCTGAGCTGCTACGGCTATTCGATGTCAACGAGCAGCTGCGGAACCGAGCCAGGACGCCACTCCGCTACTACCCATACAGCTATCAAGGTAAGGAGTACGTTGAGTTCCGTAGGGCCTTGGCCGGGGCGATGAGCTATTTCCTCGACATGGGCTGGGACACGTATGAGGTTGATGATCCGTGCTTTGCAAAGCGCATGTATGTGGCTTCTGCAGGCAGGTTTGGCATGGTTATCAAGATTCTTGCAGAGGTTGAACGTACCTGTTCCACAACCAAGAAGGCAACGCAGAAGCATTTTGCAAAGGCGTTCGCAGATACAGCTGGATTCGACCGACAACCTGGCAATCCATTTTCTGCAGTGGAGCCTATATCGGTTGAGCAGTTGGCCAAGGTCTACTCCTCAGTAATGCATGAAGCCGGACTGGCCGTGGGAGGTGAATCACACCGGGTTTCGTGGAGGCCTCAACTCTTGAGAGAATGAGGCATGAAGAAATCCAATAGCTACTCCCCTGAAGTCCGTGAACGTGCTGTGCGCATGGTTCTGGAGAACTTGAAGG
>Ga0105357_10000326_pt1 | contig 24924 bp, 21 predicted proteins | sample GOMGulsemesocosm_4_FD_83660 | JGI IMG/M metagenome (GOLD analysis project Ga0105357, IMG submission 83660) | Methane-oxidizing microbial communities from mesocosms in the Gulf of Mexico - GOM15B Gulf of Mexico | ecosystem: Environmental > Aquatic > Marine > Cold seeps | place: USA: Gulf of...
GTAGCAGTTAATACATCACTAATTTCAGGTATGAGGTTTTGTGCTTTTTCGATTTTATTTTCATTACAATACAACTCGATTTTGGCCGCTAATTTTGCAATTAAAGTACTGCCTATATTAGCACTAGCACCCCTTAATGTATGACTTAGACGAACGGCTGATTTAGTGTCTTTTTTATTAATATGTTTAGATAATTCTATAATTGATAAGCTAAAATCATCTTTAAACCTAGCTAGCAGTTTATAGTATAAGTTAATATCGCCTAGTAGACTTATACCTAAGTCGATATTTATGTATTTTGTTTCAACACTTTCTTTCTCTAAACAATCTACAGACTCAGCCTCAGATTTAGGCTCAGACGAGCTAACAATCCATTTTGCCATTGTTTTAATCATCACTGAAACATTGATAGGTTTAGCAATATAATCATTCATACCGACTTGCTTCGTTCGTTCAATATCAGCAGCCATTACATTAGCCGTCATCGCTATAATGGGCAAATCATCCCCCCATCTCTCTCTTATTTTTTCAGTTGCACTGTAACCGTCCATGATGGGCATTTGACAATCCATTAAAACGCAATCATAAGTGTTTTTCTCAATGCATAAAAGTGCTTGTTCCCCATTCTCTGCAATATCAGAACTCATTCCATGTATTTTTAATAATGATGAGGCAACCTCTTGATTAAACTTGTTATCTTCTACTAATAAAATATGAGCGCCATTAAGTGTATTGGTTTCAGTATTTTTTATAGAAGTATTATTTATTGGTAAGCTAATATCTTTATTTTGAAATTCTTCTTTAACTTTAAAGTTTAAACAAAAACTAAAAGAGCTCCCTTTATCTAATTTTGTCTTAACATCAACACTACCACCCATTAAACTTACAAGTTGTCCTGTAATCGCAAGACCTAAGCCAGTACCACCATATTTACGTGTGGTTGAAATATCTGCTTGAGTAAAAGCCTTGAATAGATTTTTTTTCTGCGCTTCTGTCATACCAATACCAGTATCGCTTATAGTAAAACCGAGTACAGCAGCACCATATGCTTTTCCTAGTAAAACAATATTTATAATCACACTTCCTTTTTGAGTGAATTTAATGGCGTTACTGGCAAAATTAACGATGATTTGCCTTAGTCTTAAAGCATCGCCCATTAATATATTAGGAATATCTTTATCTATATTAACAATTAGTTCTAAGCCTTTTTGATCTGCTGAAAAAGAGATTAAATCAGTAACAGCCATTAAAACTTCATCTAAAGAAAAATCTTGTACTTCTATATCTAACTTATTTGCTTCGATTTTAGAAAAATCTAAAATATCATTAAGTAAACGAAGTAAAGCTTCAGCACTACTATTCACTTTATGAATGTAGTTTTTTTGTTGCTCATTGAGACCTGTTTGTAATGCTAAATAACTCATGCCTATAATTGCATTCATCGGTGTGCGAATTTCATGTGACATATTAGCTAAAAACAAACCTTTTGCTTTGTTTGCAAGTTCAGCATTTTCAACTGCGTCTTTTAATGCTTTATCTTGTTGTTTGCGTTCGGAAATATCTTGAAACGCAATAACACCACCTCTATAAACATTGTCACTATCGTAGGTAGAAACGGCTGAAACATGAACAGGCATCATACTGCCATCTTTTCGCCAAAATACTTCATTGTCTGTTGAGTATGCTTCTCTATTCATCAAGGCATTATATATTGAGCATTCTTCAGAGGGTATGTGGTTACAGTTATGATCTTGATAATGCACTAATTGATGAATACTTTTGCCTATCATTTCACTAGCAGACCAACCCAATAATTTTTCAGCGGTAGGGTTTGCATAAGTACATAAACCATCGCCATCTTGTGCGTAAACACCTTCAGCTAGCGCTTCAGTAATACTGGTAAAAAAAGATTGTAGCTCTCTTGCTTTATCTTCATTGAGTTTTTGTTCTGTTATATCGGTACGAATTGAGATATATTCATATGGCTTTCCATCTTTTCCTAATAAAGGCACTATGGATGAATTTACCCAATAAAATCCGCCGCCCTTCTTGTTGTTTTTAATTTCACCATGCCAAGTTTTTCCTTGCGAAATTGTTCTCCAAAGCCTTTTGAAAAAAGCATCATCTTGAGCGCCTGATTTAACAATACGATGGTTTTTGCCTATTAATTCTTCACGCGTATATTCAGAAATCTCACAGAACTTGTCATTAACATAAGTAATATTTCCTTGTGCATCTGAAATTGAAACAATAGCATGTTGGTTTAACGCGAATTGTTGAAAATCTAGTGAGCGAACGGTTTTTTTTAGCCTGTTAGTAACAATGGTCATGTGATACATCACATAGGTAATCATCAAGGCCAATAAAAAGGTAATTATTACCCAGCCTTTTTGGTACATTTCAGCTTGTTTAGATTTTTCTCTTTGTAAAGAATAGTAGCTTTCTGTTAATGCATTGATCTTAGTAGATAGGGTCTCATTTGTGATTGATGAAATAATATTAGATAGTGTAGTTCTACTTTTAAGTAGCTTATTTGTGTGCTTAAGAATTTCCTCGTATTCCTCCTTAAGTCCCTCAGGAATAGTGTGACTTAATTGCACTTGCCTTTTGAGCATGGCTTTGGCTTTTGGGATCAGTAGGTGGTTAGTTTCAGAGCTTAATATAACAATAAAAGTTTCATTAAATCGGTTAATAACTGCTTGTATATCTCCTGAACTATGCTTTAACTTAATACTGGTTTTACTTGCTAAGTTTCTAGCAAGTATTCTTGAATTATTATAAACAGCCATCGTTGATTTGAATTGCTCAACTTCTTCTTGGTATTTACTTAATACGCTTGAAAAGTCAATAAAAGAAGGCGTTAAAGCTTGAGTAATATTTTCACTTACACCTTTAAAGTAATTTTTTTGTATTGATGATAACTGATTTGAATTTTTTGTTATTAAATCAAAATTTTGTTGCAGATGATATCTTGTTTCTACGATCGATTCTTTGAGTGAGTGATTAAAATTTATTAACTCAGTATTAGCGTGTGTTATTTTGTAGTGTTCTGCATTAGGAATACCTTGAGATTTCAAATAAAAAGTAATCGCAAGAAATAGCAAGAAAAAAATACTTATAATGTATCTTAACTTATGAAATATGAATGTTTTACGGGCTTTCATTGATTACACCACTTAAACTTTCTAAAAACAAAACAATGTATTTATTTTCTTGGGTAGACAGTTCTCTATTTAACTGATGCTTTGCCATTACATCAACAATTTCTGTTAGTGTAGCAATAGAACCATCATGTAAATAGGGTGCTGTATTTGCAACATTTCTTAAACTTGGCACTTTAAATGTAAATTTATGTATTTCCATATTTGTAACAGCGTTACGCCCTAAATCTACGTCTTTATCAGTATTTTCATTATAATATGGAACGAAGGCACCTAGTTTTGCATAAAGGTTTCCACCGATAGCAACACCTTGATGGCAAGATATACACCCGAATGATTTAAAAAGTTGATAACCTTTTTTAGTGTCGCTATCAATAGCATTTGAATTACCTTTTAGAAACAAGTCAAAAGGAGCGTTTGGCGTTAATAAACTACGCTCAAACTCTGCAATGGCATGAGAGATATTATCTTTTGAAGGTAGATTATTATAATTATTTTTAAATTTTTTTTTGTAGTAAGGATCATTAGAAAGATATGAAATTATTTTTTTCCAATTGCTAGCCATTTCAACTGGGTTAAGTATGGGGGCTGAGACTTGCTCTTCTAATGATTGATGCCGACCATCCCAAGACAATCTAAAAAGTAGGCCGCTATTAAATACAGTAGGTGAGTTTCTTTTGCTCAATGCACCGTTGGTGCCGATAGATTTTGGTAAGGAATCTATGCCATAGTTTTGTAAAGTATGGCAAGTATTACAAGATACTGTACCGTCACCCGATAAGTTCCTATCATTAAATAAGCGCTTACCTAATGCAATTTTTTTATCATTTAACCCAGTTACTTCAGGTATTGGAGATATGGGTTCGTATCTTAACCATGTGTTTTTTTCTGTAGCATTAACGATAAATATGAATTGCATTATAAAGAATACAATTATAAAAACATATCTCAATGTGTTTACCTCTTTTATTATTTTTATAGGGTCGGGCACCATTGTGATTACAACATTAGCACATATAAAATAAATAACTATAAAATATTGAACAATAATACAAAAACAAGATATTTATTGATTAGAATCAACACTATATTAATAGGGGTATTGGTTTTTCAGAGTTTATACTTATTAAATTCCTTCTTTCTAAATTATCGATTTACGCGAATAAAATATTTTGGGTTTAGGTTGTGCCGATAACAAAAACTCAGAACAGTTAATACACTAGTATTTTGTTTTTTAACAAATTTTTTATCATTAATATTTCACGACTCATGAGTTACTCCTCGAGTGAGTGAGAAGAAACTATAAAACTAAAGATTAGCTATTAATTTATCCATTGATAATATTTAAAGCTTCATTTGCTAATTTTGTAATATTAGACCACTTTTTGTTGTTAATTATATCATTTGTAACTAACCACGAACCACCACAACAAATAACACTATCAAGCGCCAAATAATCTCTAATATTATTAATATTTATACCACCCGTAGGACAAAAACGTACATCAGGGAAAGGACCACTTATTGATTTAATTGTATTTACACCACCTGATGCTTCTGCAGGGAAAAACTTAAAGTGATTATAGCCAGAATCGGCTCCAAGCATTAATTCAGAAGTAGATGATATACCTGGGATAAGTGCTATTTTAGATTCATTGCCAGCTTTTAGTAAATCTTGAGTTAAACCAGGGCTAAGAGCAAATTTTGCTCCTGCATCAAATGATTGTTGTAATTGTTGGCGATTAGTAACCGTTCCTGAGCCAACAACAGCTTCAGGGAACTCATTCGCTATTACACTTATAACATCAAATGCGGCTGGCGTTCTCAAAGTTACTTCTAATACTTTAATGTTTGCATTTAACAATGCTTCTGCTATCGGTAAAGCGTCTTTTATTTTATCAATTACTAAAACAGGTACAATAGGCCCCATTGAAAAAAGATCTTTTGGCATTATTTGCCATTTTTTTTGAACTGTCATATTTTATTTACCAAACCAATTTTTAAACAAGAGTTTTATCATTATCCTTTAAACCTTAATCGAACAAAGAACATGCACCCGTTTCAGCTGAACTTAAATTTTTACGCATAAAACCAAATAGTTCTCTGCCCATTCCTTGATGATTACCGTTTACCTTGAAAATTGAGCATTGGCGTAAGGCTAATTCTGTTTCATCAACAAGTAATGTTAATGTGCCTGATTCACCATCAAGGCTAATTAAATCTCCAGTCTGTACTTTTGCAATTAAACCACCATCAAGTGCTTCTGGGCATAAATGAATAGCAGCAGGCACTTTACCTGAAGCACCAGACATACGACCATCGGTAACTAAAGCTACTTTAAAACCTTTATCTTGTAACACGCCTAATAATGGCGTTAATTTATGTAACTCAGGCATTCCCCTAGCTTTAGGGCCTTGATATCGAACAACGGCAATAAAGTCTTTTTCTAACTCACCAGCATCAAATGCTGCCTGTAATTCATATTGATCATCAAAAACAATTGCAGGTACTTTAATTACAAAACTACCTTCCCTTAATGATGATGTTTTTAAGATTGAAACACCTAAATTTCCTTTTAGTGTTTTTAAACCACCATCTACTTTAAATGGTTTACTCACTGTCGTTATTACTTCTTCATCAAGTGATTTTTTAATCCCGTCAATCCATTTCAATTGACCATTTTCTAATATGGGTTGCTGCGTGTACCGTATAAGGCCTTTACCGCAAATCGTTTCAACATCTTCATGTAATAAACCTGCATTTATCAATTCATTAAATAATAAAGCCATACCGCCTGCTTGCTGAAAGTGGTTAATATCAGCATGGCCATTAGGATAAATTTTAGTGATAAGAGGAACAACATGAGATAAATCATTAAAATCTTGGAAATTAACAATAATGCCTGCAGCACGTGCAAAGGCAATAATATGCATGGTCAAGTTTGTTGAACCACCTGTTGCTAATAAAGCAACAATCGCGTTAACAATTGATCGTTCATCAATCATCTCTCCAATAGGCATATAATTGCCTGATTGTTCAGTTAAGCGAGTAACTTGACGAGCAGCCGCTTTGGTTAATTCTGTTCTTAATGGTGTATTAGGCGCTATAAATGAAGCACCGGGCAAATGTAATCCCATTACTTCAACTACTAATTGATTCGAATTAGCGGTGCCAAAGAACGTGCAAGTACCTGCAGAATGATAAGAGGCAGACTCAACTTCTAACAGTGCTTCTTCCCCAACTTCCCCTTTAGCAAATTGTTGACGAACTCTCGCCTTTTCTTTATTTGGAATACCAGAAGGCATTGGCCCAGCCGGTATAAATACAGTTGGCAGGTGACCAAAGGTCATACTTGCAATTAATAACCCGGGAACAATTTTATCGCAGATCCCTAACATAACAGTGCCATCAAACATATTATGAGATAAGCCTATTGCAGCAGACATTGCGATAACATCTCTGCTCATTAAACTAAGTTCCATCCCTGGTTGACCTTGTGTTACTCCATCGCACATAGCAGGAACGCCGCCTGCAAACTGCGCAATGCCACCCGTTTCTTTAATCGCATTTTTAATGATATCAGGATAGTCTTGATACGGCTGATGCGCACTAAGCATGTCATTATAAGCTGACACTATAGCGATATCAGAATGGTTCAAGCTTTTTATCGTTTCTTTATCTTCATTTCCACAAGCCGCGAAGCCATGTGCTAAATTTCCACAAGAAAGGCTTGCTCGATGAACAGTTGATGACTTTGCTTGACGAATGTTTGCTAAATATTGGTTACGCGTAACTCTACTTCTGTTAATTATGCGTTGTGTTATATCATTTATATCTTTGTTTATTTCGAATTTCATGTTTGTTTCTTAACGTGGTTTAAGTCTAAGATGGTTATGAAGCCCAGTAAATATGCGTATTTACTGTAGGGTGCTGTAAAAAAGCACGGATAGGCATTTTATAAATATCTTGCTCATTTACTGCTTGAGTCAATACTTGTTTTTTCTTGTCACCACAAATGTGTATAAAAATATGATGGCTAGAAATTAAAGAAGAAAAAGTAAAGGTAATACGTTGATGCGGTGCGGTTCTAGGTATTACTTTCATAAGTGATAATGGGTTTTCTTCATTCAGAGCTGTTTTAATTTCATCGCTACAAGGAAATAAAGAAGCAGTATGACCGTCTTCACCCATACCTAAAATCAAAACATCTAAAGGTAAAATATCTAGAGATTGCATGTTTAATGAAGATATACTTTCATCATCAAATAAATCAGATTGCTTTAAATGAAAAAAGTTAGCGTGTTTTGCTTGGTTTATAAGTAAGTTTTCTAGCACTAAACGGGTATTACTTGCTTCACTTCCTGTATCAACCCAACGTTCATCTGCTAGCGTGATCGTAACCTTGCTCCATTGAATGTCTTTTTTAGATAATGCTAAAAAAAAACCTTTCGGTGTTGAACCACCTGAAACAGCGATACTAGCCTTACCTTTAGATTTTATTGCACTAGATAATAAATTAGCTACTTTTTCAGCTAATTGTTCATCCAACAATTTTCGGTTATTAAAATCATTTAATTGATACATTATTCAACCCACTGGCGATCATCTCGCGCAATTAATGAAATAGAGGCTACAGGTCCCCATGAGCCAGCAGCATATGGCTTAGGATGCTCATTGTTTTGTTGCCATGCTTTAATAATACTATCGGTCCATAGCCATGAGGCTTCAACTTCATCACGGCTAACAAATAATGATTGATTACCATTTAAAATTTCTAACATTAAACGTTCATAAGCATCAACAACTCTTTCATTGTTATAAGCTTGAGAAAAACTTAAATCTAAGGTGTTTTCTTGAATATGCATTTGTGATGCTATGCCAGGGATTTTATTCATCATTTGCAATTCAACCCCTTCATCTGGCTGCAAACGAATCGTGAGTTTATTCGCGGGTAAATGACTATAACTTTCTTTAAAAATATTATGAGGTTGTTCCTTAAAATGAACAACAATTTCACTGTGTTTTTGCGGCATACGTTTACCGGTACGTAAATAAAATGGAACGCCTGACCACCGCCAATTATCAATTTCGGCTTTTATTGCAACAAATGTTTCAGTACTACTTCTTGTGTTTGCACCTTCTTCATTTAAATAACCGGGTACTGAAATTCCTTTTAAAAAGCCATCAGTATATTGTCCACGTACCGTTTTTTCTTTAACATTATGTCTATCAATTGTAGCAAGTGCCCTCACAACCTTAAGCTTTTCAGCACGTATACTTGTTGCACTTAAATCTGCTGGTGGCTCCATTGCAAGTAACGACAATATTTGTAATAAATGATTTTGAACCATATCTCGCATTTGTCCTGCTTCATCATAAAAACCCCACCGCCCTTCTATACCAACACTTTCAGCTACGGTGATTTGAACATGGTCAATGCTATCCCTGTCCCAATTAGTGGTAAATAATGAGTTAGCAAATCGTAATACCAGTAAATTTAAAACAGTTTCTTTACCTAAGTAATGATCAATTCGATAAATTTGCTCTTCTTTAAAAAAGGCAGATACTTGGTCATTAATTAAAATAGATGACTCAAGGCAATTTCCGATAGGCTTTTCCATAACAACGCGAGAAACATCATTAATAAGCTTTGCATAATCAAGGCCTGCACAAATATCACCATAAATACTAGGTGGAGTTGAAAAATAGTAAACTTTAATACTGTTTTTATTTGATAAAGTGTTTGAAAGATTTACAAATGATTTTTTATCTTTGAAATCGAGTTTTTGATAAATTAGTCTCGCCATAAAACGTTCTACAGCGACAAGATCTAAAGCTTCTTTTATGAAGTTATTAAAGTTCTCTAAAATAAGAGCTTTAAATTCGTCTAAAGTCTGTTCCTGACGAGCTGCACCAATAATACGGCTATCACTATGAATTAAACCTGATACTTCAAGTTGATATAAAGCAGGAAGAAGCTTACGGCGAGATAAATCACCTAAAGCACCAAATATTACAATGTCACTGGCTAATTGATTATCTAAATTTTTCATTAAAGATCTCTAAAAATTCTTTTTATGTATTCTACAGGAATATATCAGTATAAATTTTGTTTCATAAATAATTAAAACAAGGCTAATAAAAAACATGTAACTAAATTACATATATCGTTAATTTACCGATTAAACACACATCAGTAAAGATTTATTTGTAATTAAATTACATTTTAACCACTTTTGCTTACAATCCCTAATCTTAATATGTTTACAGCTTATAAATGAATATTTACCTTACGTATTCCTGCATTAAATATTTGCAACTTTCACCTTTTTTGCTTAAAATTAGCATTATTATGAAATTAAGTTTCATTTTTGTTTATTTTAACTGAGAAAAATAAAATCTAGGATTAATTTTTAATGAATATATTAGAAAAAATCAATAATGAACTAGATAATTTAAGTAAATCAGAGCGTAAAGTTGCAGACGTTATTCTTTCCTCTCCAAATACGGTTATTCATTGTAGTATTGCTGCATTAGCTAAACAGGCTAAAATTAGCGAACCAACTGTAAATCGTTTTTGTCGTCGCTTAGATACCAAAGGATACCCTGATTTTAAACTCCATTTAGCTCAAAGCCTAGCAAATGGTACTCCTTACGTTAATCGCCATGTTGATGAAAATGATACGGCTGATGAATATACCGATAAAATATTTGAATCGACAATGGCAAGCCTTGAGCGCGCTAGAAAAAGTTTAGATTCTACTGTAATCAACCGCTCAGTTGATTTATTAATTCAAGCAAATAAAATTTCCTTTTTTGGCTTAGGTGCATCTGCCGTTGTTGCACATGATGCGCAAAACAAGTTTTTTAGATTTAATGTACCTGTTATTTATTTTGATGACATATTAATGCAACGTATGAGTGCTATAAATAGTAGCCAAGGTGATGTTGTTATCGTAATTTCGCACACAGGAAGAACGAAAGCATTAGTTGAAGTTGCCAGTTTAGCAAAAGAAAATGATGCTACCGTAATAGGAATTACCTGCGAAGGCTCTCCTCTTGCAAAAGAATGTAATATAGTTTTATCAGTAAATGTAATAGAAGATACTGATTTATATATGCCAATGTCTTCACGAATAGCACAGTTAGTTTTAATTGATGTACTTGCAACTGGGTTTACATTGCGTCGTGGTAGTAAATTTAGAGATAATCTAAAAAAAGTAAAAGATAGTTTAAGAAGTTCTCGATTTGAACGAAAAATTTAAATATTAGTAAACAAACACAATAGTTGGATTAAAATGCCTAGAAGAACCAAAATAGTTGCCACCCTTGGGCCAGCAACAGATGATTTAAACATATTAAAAAAAGTCCTTAGTGCTGGTGTTAACGTTGTTAGACTTAACTTTTCTCACGGTATTCCTCAAGATCATATAGACAGAGCGAACAATGTTAGAAAAATAGCCCAAGAGCTAGGAATTTATGTTGGTATTTTAGGTGATTTACAAGGCCCTAAAATACGTGTTTCAACATTTAAAAATGGCCCTATAAAATTAGCTATTGGTGATAAATTTGAACTTGATGCAACATTAGCTAAAGGTGAAGGTTGCCAAGAAAAAGTTGGTATAGATTACAAGGCACTTGTACAAGATGTTAATACCGATGACATTTTATTGCTTGATGATGGCCGTGTACAGCTTAAAGTTTTATCTACATCAGACACTTCTGTTTTTACTGAAGTAACGGTTGGTGGCCCTTTATCAAATAACAAAGGTATTAACCGCCAAGGTGGTGGCTTAACAGCTCCTGCACTTACAAACAAAGATAGAGAAGATATAAAACTAGCCGCAAGAATCGATATTGATTTTCTAGCGGTTTCTTTTCCTAGAGATGCTGCTGATATGCGAGAAGCCAGATTACTTGCACAAGAAGCTGGTTGCAATGCACGTTTAGTTTCTAAAATTGAACGTGCTGAAGCGGTTAACGATGATAAAGTTTTAGATGCCATAATTTTAGCTTCTGATGTTGTTATGGTTGCGCGTGGTGATTTAGGTGTTGAAATTGGCGATGCTGAATTAGTGGGCAAACAAAAGCATATTATTGCACGTAGCCGTCAATTAAATCGTGTTGTTATTACCGCAACCCAAATGATGGAAACCATGATAGAAAACCCTATGCCAACACGTGCTGAAGTAATGGATGTTGCTAATGCTGTTCTTGATGGAACAGACGCGGTAATGTTGTCAGCAGAAACGGCTGCAGGTTTATATCCTGTAGAAACTGTTTTAGCAATGGCTAATGTATGTATAGGCGCCGAAAAACATCGCTCTGTAAATATATCCAAACATCGTATGGACTTAACGTTTAGTGAAGTTTCAGAAACCATCGCTTTATCTGCCATGTATGCTGCTAATCATTTAGAAGGTGTTAAAGCAATCATTGCATTAACTGAATCAGGTCAAACGAGCAAGTTAATGTCGCGTATCACTTCTGGTCTTCCTATTTTTTCACTGTCTAGACATAACAAAACACTAAATAAAACAGCTATTTATCGTGGTGTTTATCCTGTACACTTTGATTCAACACATATATCAGATGAGAATTTAACAACTGAAATATTAAAAACTGTTAATACAAAAGCTAATTTCAAAGTCGGTGATAAAGTAATTTTAACACATGGTGATCTTATGGAAACCGTAGGTGCATCGAATGTTTTAAAAGTACTAACTATTACTAAAAAGCACTTGATACCTCTTTTGTAATTTTAAAAGGCTGATAACAAAATTATCAGCCTTTTTGCTTTATTTTACACCCTAACCTTTCTTTGATAGCGTTGGTAAACACAACATAGGACCTAAATACTGCCCTCCTAATAAATGCATATGAATATGAAAAACTTCTTGTCCACCATCTTCATTACAATTTATAATTAAGCGATAACCTGTTTCATCAATCCCTTCCTCTTTTGCTAACTTCTTAGCCACACTTATCATACGACCCATTGTTAATTCATCATCAACAGTTACATCATTTATTGTTGCGATAACTTTATTCGGCACAATGAGAATATGACTACTCACTCTAGGTGAAATATCTCTAAAGGCACTCACTAATTCATCTTGATAGAGTAAAGGTGCTGGAATTTCTTGGCGTATAATTTTTGAAAATATGGTTTCTTCACTCATAAAACTGCCTTTAATATATTCATAATTTTATAATTCTACCTGAATAATTAAATTGCTGTAGTTTTTTTAGTATCACTGTCACTTTTATTGACCTTAATCAAAACTTTATTGTACTAGTTTGTGACATGCTATAACTAATTTAAATAGCCTCATTAAATACAAGGATTAATATGCAAATTGATTTTAGTGAAATCACTTACCTAAAAGATCCACAATGGCTAGATTTACATGCTGATTATGAACGTTTTTTACTTTCAATGACTGGGCCAACCATTATTGATATTACTGGCAAAAACCAGAGTAAATGCAGAGTTTTTTCTACCTTATTACAAGGAGATGAACCATCAGGTTTAATTGCAATTCATCGATGGTTAGCATCAAGAGATGAGTCTGAAAAACCAGAAACAAATATTCGCTTTATATTCTGCTCTATTGAGGCTGCATCAAAACGCCCTCTATTAAGTAATCGTTTCCTTAAAAATAGTAAAGATATTAACCGCTGCTTTGGTCAAAGAGAGCTTAATGAAAAGCAAGGTAATTGTTATCAACGTTCTGCGTTAATTGAAAATGCGATCAGAGAAGTATCGCCTGAAATGGTGATCGATCTTCATAATGCTTCTAGTCATAGCCCTGCCTTTTCTGTTAGCTCAATTATTACTACAGAAACGCTATCATTAGCTTCTTTCTTTTGTCATACACTTATCTTATCTGATTTAAAAATAGGTGCATTAATGGAACAAAATTTTGACTGCCCATTTATAACAATAGAATGTGGTGGTGCTAATGATGAACAAGCCCATGAAGTGGCTTACGCAGGTATTAGCCATATTGCAGACTGTAAAAATATTGGTTATATACATCAAGAAAAAAATGTTGAAGTTGTTTATCGTCCCTTACGATTACAATTAAAAAAAGATGTAGAACTGTCTTATGCCGAACATGATGAAGGTAATAGTGGCATAACCTTAAAAGAAAATATTGAATATTTTAATTTCGGTAGTGCACATCAAAATGAAATGCTAGGTTGGATGTCAGGTAATGGATTAGACAACCTTCAATTACTCGATAACAGCAATACAAATGTTATTGATGAATATTTTTATGCCCGTGAAAATCAATTAGTCTGTAAACAAAATTTGAGAATATTTAAAGCAACTAAAAACAAAAGTGCAGCAATAAATGACTGCTTGTTTTATGTTGTTAAATTATCAACAAATAAACCTTAAATATATAACCATTAATATTTTAGGCTCTGTTGAACTTTCACTTTATTTTCTGGTTATTTAGCTGTATTGTTTGCATACTTTATTAAATTAGATGTATTTATGCAGTTGAAAAAACTTAATGTTGTGGCTATTGGCGGTGGACATGGCTTAGGCCGTGTACTATCCACCTTGTCATTTATGGGCACCAAACTTACCGGTATTGTGACCACAACAGATAATGGTGGCTCAACAGGTAAATTAAGAAAACGTAGCAGTTCCATTGCTTGGGGTGACCTACGTAATTGCTTAACTCAACTTGTTGATAAAGATTCTTTAGGCAACCAATTATTCAACTTCCGTTTTGATGGTAGTGACGAGCTAGGTGGGCATAATTTAGGTAACTTAATTCTTTATGGATTAGGTGAAATTCAATCAAAACCTTTAGACTCTATTAAAATAGTGCGACGAATATTAGGCGTAAAAACACAAGTATTTCCTATGTCTGAAACACCTACCGACTTAATGGCTTTTTATCCTGAAGGGCGTTGCCGTGTTGGTGAATTATCTATAGATGAAATGCCGGTAATGCCAAAAAGCTTAATGTTAGCTCCTTTGGTAAAAAGCAATACCCCTTGTATCGATGCCATTAATAATGCTGATTTAATTATTTTAGGGCCCGGTAGTTTTTTAACCAGTATTGTTCCACCATTGCTGGTTCGTGATATAAGTAACGCACTTGCTAAGAGTAAAGCTCATTGTATTTTTATCGACAACATTGTTCCTGAGCAAAGTGCAGCTGCAGAATTAACAATTGATGAAAAACTAGATTGGCTTGAAGAAAACATTGGTTGTATGCCTATAAATTGCATTATAACGAATAATGAACATGTTCAGTCAAATAAAATTAATGTTATTCATAAAAACCTATCTCATAATAAAGTACCGCATCACCATGATAAACAAAAGCTTATTAATGCTCTTGAAAATTGCATGAAAGAGTATACTGAGACTTATACCTAAGCCACCTCAAGATGCAGGATTCAGCTGGAATTATTCATCCTCTCCAATTCTACTAGCAACCGCTCCTTTTTGATCTTTATATTTAGCATCTTTACGTTTGTTATATGGACGTGCAGCGCTCGCTGACATTGTTTCAAAATTAAGAGCCCCTATTTTCATTTTAGGGCGTAAAGCTAAGGGTAATTTACCACAATTAAAAAATTCCAATACAATTTGCCCTGACCAACCAGGATCAATTCTATGTGCAGTTGCATGTACCATTAAACCTAAACGGGCAAGTGAAGAGCGACCATCTAACCAACCAACTATATTATCAGGTAATGTTACGTCTTCGTATGTAACAGCTAATGCGAATTCTCCTGGGTGAAGAAAAAATGCTTCACCATCAGCAATTATAATTTCATCACTCATTACTGCATTCATTGCTTTTTGCATTTCTTCTTTAGGAGCACTTAAATCAATAAAAGGAACAGTATGCTCACTAAAAACACGAAATTCACTGCCTAAGCGAATATCAACACTAACACCTGAAATCATTGAACTATCAGGAGAAGGTGAAATAACAATTTCACCTTCATGTAGACATTTTTCTATATCGGTATCACATAATCTCATTTAAATTCCACTTGTTAACTAAGGTCTATTAACCTTTAATATTTGAATCCGATTTAACATCTGGTGTTAATGGGCTTCTACTATCTAGTTGTAAAAACAATTGTCCTGTAATATTACGGGCTATTTTACGATACAGCTGTGCAATTTCTCCCGTACTATTTTCAATTATATCTGATTGTCCAAAGTCAGCATCTTGGCGAATTTCTTTATTTAAAGGTAATTGACCTAATAAATTTACTTTTTGTGATTCGGCCATTAACACACCGCCACTTTCACCAAAAATATGACTTTGATGACCACAGCTTTCACAAATATGATAGCTCATGTTTTCAATAACACCCAAAACAGGCACTTGTACTTTATCAAACATAGTAACACCTTTTACAGCATCAACTAAGGCAATATCTTGTGGTGTTGTAATAATAACGGCTGCTGCAACCGGAACTTTCTGAGCTAATGTAAGTTGAATATCGCCCGTTCCTGGAGGCATATCTATGATGAGATAATCTAATTCTGGCCATGCTGTTTCATTCAATAACTGATTAAACGCTGAACTTGCCATAGGGCCACGCCAAACAGTTGCATCACTTTCATCAATAAGAAAACCGATAGACATCGCATTTAAGCCATGAGCGCTTAGCGGATCCATTAATTTCCCATCACTTGAATTGGGCTTCTCATTTTTAAGACCTAATAAAGTAGGAATAGATGGGCCATATATATCTGCATCTAAAATCCCAACTTTTGCACCTTCGGCAATTAAAGCATAAGCAATATTTACTGCTGTTGTTGATTTTCCTACACCCCCTTTACCTGAAGCAATAGCAATAACATTCGCAATAGCTCCCTGATTACCCGAAAGTGAAAATTTTCGAACGGGTTTTATATCTAATCTAACGTCAAAGTTTATTTTTTTATTTAGTTGCTCAGATAAGCTTAATGCTATTTCATCTAACTCTCCCTGACAGGGAAATGGCATAATAAGTTGAATGTTAATGACTTTTGCTATTTCAATATTTAATTGCTTAGCAACGATAATAATACCTTTAGGAAAATTATTAGATTTATAGTTTTCTAAAGTTTTATTAATAAGAAGCACTGCATCACTTTTATCAATAACTGACGTTGATGATTTATCAGAGAAAAGTTTACCGAACATTTTTACACCTTAATTTCAATAAAAAGAGCTAAGTTCAACAGAGCCTAGCTTGAGTAACACTGCTAAATTCTGTACTATTGCAGCCATTATTACCATCAAAAAACATTTTTAATTCATGTCCGATATAATTCAAGCAAACCCTTTAACTAAAAAACGAAAAATTTTAGTCACTTGTGCTCTACCTTATGCTAATGGTTCAATTCATTTAGGTCATTTACTTGAACATATTCAAACAGATATTTGGGTACGCTTTCAACGTATGCGAGGTAATGAAACTTATTTTGTATGTGCTGATGATGCGCATGGCACACCTATTATGCTTAAATCACAAGAGCTGGGTTTAACGCCAGAAGAAATGATTAGCGCGGTACGTGAAGAACATATGGCTGATTTTTCTGGTTTTCATATTAGTTATGATAATTATCACACAACCCACAGTGCTGAAAATAAAGCCTGCTCTGAAGATATTTATAATAGATTACATGACAATGGTTATATTAAAACACGTATAATATCTCAACTTTATGATCCTGAAAAAGGCATGTTTTTACCCGACCGATTCATTAAAGGTACTTGCCCAAAATGTAAAAGCGAAGATCAAAATGGTGATAACTGCGATAATTGTGGCGCAACATACTCTCCTACAGAAGTATTAAAACCCCGTTCTGTTATTTCAGGTGCAACACCTATATTAAAAGACTCTGAACATTATTTTTTCGACTTACCTGCATTTGAAAATATGTTGAAGGAATGGACTCGAAGCGGATCTCTGCAAGAAGAAATGGCAAATAAACTAGCTGAATGGTTCGACCAAGGTTTAAGACAGTGGGATATAAGCAGAGATGCGCCCTACTTTGGCTTTGAAATCCCTAACGCTCCAGATAAATTTTTCTATGTGTGGCTTGATGCGCCAATTGGTTACATGGGCAGTTTTAGAAATTTTTGTGATAAAAATAATCATATTGATTTTAACAGTTTTTGGGCTGAAAATTCTGATGCTGAGCTTTATCACTTTATCGGTAAAGATATTATCTATTTTCATAGCCTTTTTTGGCCTGCAGTACTTGAAGGTGCAGGCTATCGTAAACCAACATCCGTATTTGCTCACGGTTTTGTTACGGTTAATGGCGCTAAAATGTCTAAATCTAAAGGCACGTTTATCAAAGGGCGTACTTATTTAGACCACTTAAACCCAGAATATTTACGTTACTATTACGCGGCTAAATTAACGAATCGTATTGATGATTTAGATTTGAATTTAGAAGATTTTGCCCAACGAGTGAATTCTGATTTAGTTGGAAAAGTTGTTAATATTGCTTCACGTTGTGCCAGTTTTATCACAAAACGTTTTGATGGCATGTTATCAGAAACCATTGATGACCAAGCATTAGCTGATGAAGTAATGAATGCTGGTGATAGTATTGCTAGTCATTATGAATCACGAGACTTTGGCCGAGGTATGCGAGAAATAATGGCGTTGGCTGATAAAGTGAATGAGTATATAGCGATAAAAGAACCTTGGCAGCTAGTAAAAGACGAAACAAAACAGAAAGAGGTTCAAGATATCTGTTCTTTAGGTATCAACATGTTCCGTATTTTAATGATTTATTTAAAGCCAGTTTTACCTGTACTTGCTGATAGCACTGCAACATTTTTAAATGATGATTTAGTATGGAATGGCCATAAAGAATTACTGACTAATCATAAAATAAATAAATTCAAAGCATTATTACAACGTGTAGATATGGATAAAGTGAATGCAATGACTGAAGCATCTAAAGATAACTTATCCGTTAAAAGCGATACCAAAGAAAAGCCGGTTAAGAAAAAATCGAAACAAACTAAAGTCATTGATAATAGTGCCGCACTTGCTAATCCTCTTGCAGCAGATCCTATCAGTGAAGAAATACAATTTGATGACTTCGCTAAAATTGATTTACGTGTTGTTAAAATTATCAATGCAGAGCATGTTGAAAAAGCGGATAAGTTGCTAAAACTAACGTTAGCACTTAGCTCTGATGATGATAGCGAAACAAGGCAAGTATTTGCAGGTATAAAATCTGCTTATAACCCTGAAGATCTTATTGGCAAAAACACTATAATGGTTGCTAATTTAGCACCTAGAAAAATGCGTTTTGGTATGTCTGAAGGTATGGTTTTAGCTGCAGGCCCTGGTGGTAAAGATATATGGGTGTTAAACCCTGATGATGGTGCGCTTCCGGGTATGCGAGTGAAATAAAGACACTATTTCATCAATAACTTAAGCATTACATTTAATAAAGTAGTGCTTAAGTTACATGCGAGTTCAGGTAGAATGTGAAAACATTAGAGAGACATAGTGACAAACATCAACAGACTTATAATATTTTGCACTTTAATTTTTGCTGTAATCAACACTAGTTGCACTACTCATTATCAAGTATCAACTAATTTAGATAAAAAGAACTTTCAACAATACTTTTCAGCGGGTAAGGTTAAAATTTATAATGATGAAAAAGAGATCAAAACTCAATATAAATTTAAAGGCGCAGTAGAAGGACAAGATTGCCAACAAAAAGCACACCATGCTATTCCAAGTAAAATTAATGCAAGAACTGACGCAAGACGTAAAGCTTTTTCTTTACATGCCAATGCAGTAGTCTTTAGTGGTTGTGTAGAACTAAACCAAGAACAGTTATCACAATTAAATAGTAATGATACTCAACAATGCCATGCTATAACCATTTGTTATGCTAAATCTTATGCTATGCATGAATTAATAAAATGATGAATAGTGTCAATATAAAACCAATCGCTTATATTAAATCTCCCTATAAAGAAAAGTTTGCTATTCCACGTCAACCTGGCTTAGTAAAAGAAGCTAAAGGTAAAGTTTTTTTAATAGATGAAGCTAATAATGTTGATTTAGTAAGGGGTTTAGAGCAGTTTAGTCATATTTGGTTGTTATTTATATTTAATGCTACACAAAAACAAGGGTGGAAGCCTTTAGTAAAACCACCTCGTCTAGGTGGTAACAAAAAAATGGGCGTGTTAGCAACACGTTCAACGTTTAGACCAAATCCTATTGGTATATCGGCGGTTGAACTTAATAACATTGAAGTTTTAAAACATAAAAATGATAAACAACAAATCATACTTCATGTTTCGGGAATAGACTTGTTAGATAGAACGCCTATTGTGGATATAAAGCCTTATCTTCCATATTCTGACTTGATAACCCATTCAACAGCTAATTTTGCTCAAAATGAACCTGAACAATCCATTTTAGGTGTAAAGTTTAGTAAAAAAGTAGAAAATGGTTTGCAAAAATATAGTAATCAATATCCAGATTTAGCCTTATTAATAAAGCAAGTTCTTGAGCAAGATCCACGTCCTGCCTATAAAAAAAACAAAAAGGATGATAATGTTTATGGAATGGTTTTATATAATCTAAATATTCAATGGAAAATATCGGAAAAATACTGGATTGAAGTAATAGAAATTACGCCTATTCAAATATAACAAATGATAGATGATAAAAATGCCTAATAATTATAATAAAATTAAAAGAACAACATCTGAAAAAGTACTTCTTTGGTTAAGTGGTTTAACGGCTGTAAGCATATCTCCTTTTGCTATTATTCGCTTTTATCAGGGTGATACAACCATAGCCATTGTAGATGCAGTTATTGCTTTAATCATGCTATCACTTTTTATATACATATATGTAAGCCGAAATATCAAAGTAGCTAAATACTCTTGTACTACTTTCATTATTATTGCTGTTCTTTCAAGTATCGCAATTAAGGGAGATTCTCAAGTTTTATGGACATTTCCAGCTATTATCGGTATTTATTATTTAATGCCTTTAAAGTTAGCTAGAAATGCATGTTCCATATTGATTATTGGCTTATTGTCTATTCTTTATTTTCAAACAGATTTAGTTTATTTAATCAGTATAGCTATCACTACAGCGCTAACTTCGGCATTAACTAATGTCATATTTATTTCATATCATAACCAACATAACAAACTTAAGTCATTAGCTTCTATTGACCCTTTAACTGCTTCAGGTAATCGTCGAGCTTTAGATATAAAGTTATCTGAGGTTATTTTAAGTCAAAATCGTGAAGCTTATGATATGTGTCTGATATTGTTAGATTTAGATTATTTCAAAGAAATTAATGATGATCATGGCCATGCCGTGGGTGATCAAATATTAATAGCATTGAGTGAGCTAATAAAAGCAAATACACGAGTGTTAGATTCATTATATAGATATGGTGGTGATGAATTTATTATCATGCCATTAAATATGAATTTAGAAACAACATTAAGACTTGCTGAAAAAATACGTAAAGTAATAGAGTCATATGAATTTCCTCTAAACATACAAATAACCATTTCTATTGGTGTTGCTGAATTTAAAGTTAACGACACTCCAGAAAGTTGGATAAGTAGAGCTGATAAACTATTATATAAAGTAAAAAATTCTGGCCGAAACAAAGTATTTCATACTTAAAGATATTGATTAATAATGACCTCTCGATATTTTTTAGAATTGATCTTATTAGCTTCTATTTGGGGCGCATCTTTCATTTTTATGCGTATAGGTAGCCCTGAATTTGGTCCTGTTTTATTCATGGCAATAAGAACCTTAATTGCAAGCCTATTTCTAATTCCTTTAGTATTTATCGCCAAAAAACAAAATGAATTTTCTGGCTATAAACTTAAAATTTTTGTTGTGGGAGTATTCAATACTGCCATTCCATTTGTTTTATTTGCTTATGCAACATTAACACTTTCTGCTGGGATAACATCTATTCTTAATGCAACAACTCCAATGTTTGGCGCTCTTGTCGCTTACTTATGGTTTAAAGAAAAACTAACACTAAGTGCCTTAACAGGCCTGTTTATTGGTTTTGTTGGTGTGTTTTTATTAATGTTTGATAAAATAAATGTACAAATTGATAATGTTATTTTACCCACATTAGCCGCCATGTTAGCATCATTATGTTACGGATTTTCCGCAAATTATACGAAGAGATATTTAAAAGGAATAAGCTCTATTGTGCTTGCAACCGGCAGTCAATTATCAGCAACAGTGATACTTGTTCCTTTAAGTTTGTATTTCCTTCCTAACACCCTCCCCAGCGATAATGCATTTTACTCTGCTATTTTATTGGGGATATTATGTACAGGAATTGCGTATATTATCTTTTTTCATCTAATTGCCAATCTAGGTCCAGCAAAAGCAATGTCTGTAACTTATTTAATTCCTGCTTTTGGGCTTTTGTGGGGAGGATTATTTTTAAACGAAATTATTTCATTATGGATGATAGTTGGTTGTGGATTTATTTTATTAGGTGTTGCTTTAGCTACAGGTATTTTAAAGCCAATAAGATCTTAGGATCTGTTTAACAGAACCTAAGAATCTTCATTCATTACTTTTTAAAAACAATACCATCTTTCATCACAAAACTGATGTTAGTCATTAAGCTGATATCTTTTAAAGGATCACCTTTAACGGCAACTAAATCTGCCAATTTTCCCACCTCAATAGTTCCTAATTGATCATCTACTCGAAGCAATTTTGCTGCATGATAAGTTGCTGAGCGAATAGCTTCTATCGCAGGCATACCACCTTGCACCATGAGTGCAAATTCACCACCGTTATCGCCATGTTCTGAAACACCTGTGTCAGTACCATAGGCTATTTTAACACCCGCTTTATATGCATTAGAAAATGTCTTCTGAATTAAAGGACCAATTTTTGCTGCTTTTGGCCTAACAACACTAGGAAAAAAACCATCAATTTTAGCTTTTTTAGCTACCCAATTCCCTGCAAGTATCGTTGGTACATAATAAGTGCCGTATTTTTTCATTAATGCTATGGTTTCACTATCCATGTAAGTACCATGTTCAATTGATGTTACGCCTGCTTTAATTGCACGTTCCATACCTTCTTTACCATGAGCATGAACAGCGACAGTCATGCCATAATCATTTGCCGTATCAACAACTGCTTTTAGTTCATCATTCATAAATTGTGGGTTTTGGCCATTTTTCGCTAAACTTAATACTCCACCTGTGGCAGTGATTTTGATCAAATCTGCACCATCTTTGTAACGTTGTCTAACTGCCTTTCTTAATTCAGCAACACCATTGGCTACACCTTGTTCTGGCCCCGGATCACCCATAAACAATTTTGCACTACCATTAGTAGGGTCAGCATGCCCACCTGTTGTGGCTATTGATTTCGCTGCGGTATAAATTCTTGGCCCTGTCACTATCCCTTTGTTAATAGCATTGCGAAGCGATACTGACACATTATAGCTATCACCTAAATTACGCACGGTGGTAAAACCCGCTTGTAAAGTTCGATTAGCGTATAAGGTACCAATAAGTGCATAATCTGCTGGATTTTTAGTAAAACGATTCATATAAGAAGTGGCACTAAACTGCATCGTAATATGAGTATGCATATCCATTAAACCAGGCATGACGGTAGCATTTTTTAAATCAATTAGAGTATCGTCTTTATTCGGCTTAGAAAATCCTGATTTTATTGCTGATATTTTATTATCATCAATAATAACTGTCATTGATTCTTGTATTTTATTGTCTTTAGCTGTAATTAACTTGCCCACATGTATATAAGTTGAAGCAAAGCTACCAAAGCTAGTTAGTGCTATAACACTTAAGGTTAAAAGTTTAAAGTTCATTATGAATCCAAAGTTAATTATTGATTGGTTTATTACATTAAGTGAGTTCTGGAGTAAAATCTATATCTTTATAAACGATCTACCTGAATATGCATAATTCAGTTGAAATTAGAAACGTTTTTAGGCAATAACATCACTCAATTTTATAACCACACTTTAATGATGATGACCACCCACGCCATGCGCATGACCATGCTCAACTTCTTCAGGTGATGCATCTCTAACATCAACAACTTCAATATCAAATGTTAGAACTTTTCCTGCAAGCGGTGGATTAATATCTACCGTAACCATAAACTTACCTACTTTAAGAACCGTCACTTGACGTTGTCCCTGTTCTGTATGAATAACGGCTATCATTCCTGCTTTCCACTTTGCATTTTTACTTGGTAGCCCTTGTAAATGTTTTACTGGTACACGTTGAGTCATGTCTTCGTTGCGTTCACCGTAAGCATCTTCTGGTTGTAAAGTTACACTGAACTTATCATTGGCTTCTTTATCTGTTAATGCTTTTTCTAAGCCAACTAGAGTATTATTAGCTCCATGTAAATAAGCCATAGGATCATGGCCAATAGATGATTCTAACTCAACACCAGCCTCATCTTTTAAGGTATAGTGAAATTGAACAACGGTTTTATCTGCAATTTTCATTTTATCTCTTTAAATTAGTTTAATTTATTAATTGATAGCAGTGTAACAGTAAATAAAGTCGAATAAATCCTAATTTTGACTTAACATAAGTCACTAAGTAATTTATCAAAAAATTTAATTTATGACTCCTGCTGTTCAAGAACTAAAGCGTAAAGGTATAAACTTCAAATTGCATTCATACCAACATGACACAAGTACTAATTCATACGGACTTGAAGCCGCTGAAAAATTACAATTACCACCTGAACAAGTATTTAAAACACTGGTTATTAGCACGGATTCAAATGTATTAGCTGTTGCTATACTACCCATTACTAAAAAACTTAACCTAAAATTAATGGCTAAAGCATTACAGGTTAAAAAAGTAAAAATGGCTGATGCTAAAAATGTTCAAACAAGTACAGGTTATGTACTTGGAGGCGTTAGCCCTTTAGGTCAAAAAAGAAGATTAAAAACAATTATTGACTCAAGTTGTAAGACTTTTGATATTATTTATATTAGTGGCGGTAAACGAGGTTTAGAAGTTGAAATGTCACCAAGTGATTTACATACATTACTTCAGGCTAGCATCTTAAATATTACAGAGGCTTAATCAAAGAAAATATCAACAACCTGTTGTTACCACTTCGTATGCAGCAGAAATACTGTCACTTTGTGCTTGAGTATATTTAAAATAACAATTATCTGACCTTACTTGCCCATCATTATTTAAATCATAACCGATATAAGTATAATCAATGCCTTGTTCTTCAGACGAAAAATCATCTGATATGTCAATACGTTTTAAAATATCCGTATTATCGATATAGCGCCACTTCAAGCGAATATCAACACTATTAACGCCAAAAACATCAAAACTTCCGTCATGGTTCATATCAATATCAATAAGATCTAGTCTTCCAGAGACAGGTCGAGTTGAGTAACTTGGCATGTGTGATTTTAAAAATAATAAATCATTAGCCGCTTTCACACTAACTTTAAGTTGTGTAACAGCTTGAATTCTAGCATCGCTTGATAAGTTAATATATTTAGGAAGGGCTACAGCAGACAAAATACCTAATATAACAATCACTACAACGAGTTCAATTAAAGTAAAACCTGTATTTTTCATTTTATTTTCACATGCTTACTATTCAAATTTAGGAATGGTTACGTCATTAACTGTAATTACACTAAAATTCTTTAGAAAAATCAACTAATTGTTTTGCAGTGATTGGTTTACTAAAA
>Ga0105357_10000329_pt1 | contig 24834 bp, 19 predicted proteins | sample GOMGulsemesocosm_4_FD_83660 | JGI IMG/M metagenome (GOLD analysis project Ga0105357, IMG submission 83660) | Methane-oxidizing microbial communities from mesocosms in the Gulf of Mexico - GOM15B Gulf of Mexico | ecosystem: Environmental > Aquatic > Marine > Cold seeps | place: USA: Gulf of...
AAGCAATCCTTTTTCATCCAATTCGTAATGGCGGCGCGTAATATCAACAATTGTCCGTGCAGCATCAAGGAACAGTTGTTTCCGGTCAGAATGGGTAGCAAGCAAACTTCCGTTACCTGGCAGCGCAAGCCCCAATGCTTCAGTCAAACAGTTCATGGAGTTTGCAGTGAACATACCAGAGCAAGAGCCGCACGTAGGACAGGCAGATCGCTCAACTTCGGCGACTTGTTCATCGGAGACGTTTGGATCACCGGCCTGCATCATGGCATCGATCAAATCCAGCCCAATTTCTTTGCCGTCAGCCATCCCCTTACCAGCTTCCATGGGACCACCAGAGACGAAGACAACAGGAATATTCAGGCGCATAGCAGCCATCAACATACCGGGTGTAATCTTGTCGCAGTTCGAAATGCAAACCAATGCATCGGCGCAATGGGCGTTGACCATATATTCAACAGAGTCGGCAATAATCTCACGTGATGGCAAGCTGTACAGCATACCATCATGACCCATGGCAATTCCGTCATCGACCGCGATGGTATTAAATTCTTTTGCCACTCCGCCGCATTTTTCAATTTCGCGGGCCACAAGTTGACCTAGGTCTTTCAAATGAACATGACCGGGCACGAACTGTGTAAATGAATTTGAAATAGCAATAATCGGTTTTTCAAAATCCCCGTCCTGCATCCCAGTCGCACGCCATAACGCGCGGGCACCAGCCATATTACGGCCATGGGTTGACGTTTTTGATTTATACTGAGGCATTCTGTTATCCTTATTGCTCGACGGTCTACGTATCTATCTTACTACCTGTTTCCCCCGTGGAGGGCAAGAAAATGCGCGCGAGTGATCATTTTTCCCGAGATGAATTCAAAATAATCATTGAACGCATAAGTTGTATTATTACTTAATAATACTATTATTTATAGATATTATTGAGGAACTACGATTATGCAGTGCCAAGGAAAAACGCGAATAGGCAATCGCTGCCGAAACCGTTCATTGGACGGTGAACTGTTTTGTGACATCCATATGCGGGTTAATCATACCCATAATCTTGCTTTAATGATCCCGACGATTGGCGCCATATTGCTCGGATACTTTTTCTTTTTTGGCCTTTTATTCGAAACACTCTCACTCAATGTTTTTGATATTAGTTACATTCAATATGCTGGCCTAGACGATCTATTTCTGAATATGGTCAGATTTGGATCCGCTATCCTCGCTCTGTTGTTTGGTCTTTGGTTAATTTATGCCACTCTAATTGGAGTGATCTTTACCTTTGTCCTTATGGTTCAAATCACTCGAAACACATATCGTCAAAAATTGGGGTTCTTCAACAGATTGAAGATAATCGCTTTAAGCATTGGCATTTTTTTACTCAATGTTCTCAGGCGGGCGCTTTTCATCGTTCCGTCTCGCGAAGGCTACCGGAAAAACAAGATTGTTGTAACACAGGATAATTTTGCCAAAGCACGATACAAAATTCAAAATACAACAGGGAGCAGTCGCCCCGGTCGTCCAATTACAACAGCGCGATCGGTGTTTGAATATTATTTGTACTTCAATTCCATGGGTAACCACCGATTTACAATATTCTCAATCTTCCTATTCTTATTCTCCTTCAGCCTCCTTTACTATGCTGTGCATAAGGCTGAATACGCGCGCGCATGTAACCTTCTCGCCGCAGCGGAAAGCGTCGAGAGCTCTGCCATGGCACCCCTCTCATCCGCCTATACAATTGGCACCCCTTGCCGCTTGGATGCCCTGTATGAAGCTGAGAAAACTGACATTACTGACACTAAAGACGTGACCGCTAACGTAGAAGCACCGTTTCACATTGATCTTATAAATGACTTTTTTGATTTTTTCCCCGTCACGGTAGAAACCAAGGAAGGCCCTGCGAAACTTCTTCATTTAAGAACCACATCTCGGTTTGATATTTTCTATAACGGCAGCAGTGGATCCCCGATTGTTATTCCAAAAGGGGTCCTTATTTTTCCAGAAGCCACGCACGAGCCACAAACGGATTTTCCGCATCTGACGAGACTGGAAACAAAATTCACTAGCTTGGAAAATCAATTACAATTATCCGTTGATAGTTTAGAGGGTTTTGGTCGGCAAATTGAAGAAAGCACTGTCTTGCGACTTGAGGAGCAATTTATCGGCCTTGAACAACAGTTAAAGGCTTCGCTTGAAGGGTTAGATAGCTTAAGTGACCAGCTAAAAGAAAATACCGAGCAACTATCCCTCTTCAGATTATCAGCTAGTGATGCGGATAGTTCCGCGAACACAACTGGACACACGCGCACTGGGAAAAGAGGTCAACGGGAAAAACTCGCAAAAATTCCTCAGGAATGTTGGGGAAAATCTCCAGACTACATCGTAGAATATAGCTCTGGTGTCCAAACTGTCACAAATGCTGAAATCCTTAAATCGATCGTCGACTTGTCCATCAGCTACCGTAATTTGACCACCGACAGCTTGATAATCACGGGCTTTGCAGATAGACCCGGTAGCACGGAAAAGAACCAAAAAATTTCAGAAACCCGGGCTAATAATATCAGGGCGTTGTTTGAAAGGCTTGGTCTAGAAAGAAGCCGGATTTTCCCGTTTGGAATGGGAGAAAATGATAGCTTGATCTACCCTCACCGTCGGGTTGAAATCCGCTCCTGCGCCATCCAATAAATGAAAGTACTCTTTCCTGGTTTTATTATGTTCCGGCTATTTTGGGACAAAAGTGGAACCAAACAAGCAATTTAGTTGGTTAACAAATTGTTAAGGTTTGATGCCCACTATAGATGATCGTCAGGTTTCCTGATGGTTTTACATCTCCCCTAAAGGGCGGATAGAGATAAATTCTCTGCCCGCCTTTTTAGTATTCATCTCCCGGCGTTCTAGCCAACAGATTTTCCTACACCGTCCCAATAAGGTTTTCTAAGTTCTGTTTTCAGAATTTTACCTGCACCAGAAAGCGGAAGTGGCTCTGTAACGAATGCGGCACTTCTTGGACATTTAAAGCCAGCTATTAATGTACGGGAAAATTCGATAATTTCGTTTTCGGCCAATAGCTTACCTTCCGCAATGCGAATAACGGCATGAACCTGCTCTCCCCACTTCTCGCTAGGGATACCAATAACCGCGCATTCAGCAACGGCCTCATGTTGATACAGCGCATTTTCAACCTCAGCAGAATACACGTTCTCTCCGCCAGAAATAATCATGTCTTTTACGCGATCGACAATATAGACGAAGCCCTGCTCGTCCATATACCCGCCATCTCCCGTGTGCATCCAACCACCGCGCATGGCTTCGGCTGTTTGCTCAGGTTTATTCCAGTATCCCAACATTACGTTGTCGCCGCGGGCACAAACCTCACCAACAACACCCCGTTCAACTTCATTGTCATCTTCATCGCAAATTCGCACATCTACGGCATAGGCTGCCCTGCCCGCAGATTTAAAACGTCCTGCGTTTGGACCTTCAAGCACATGGTACTCAGGCCCAGTATAAGTGATCAATGGCGCACATTCAGTTTGCCCATAAGCATGTGTAAAACCACATCCTGGCAAGGCCACCAACGCCTTAACAATCACTGACTCTGGCATAGGAGATGCCCCATAGACAATGTTCACAAGGCTTGAGAGGTCGTAATCTCCAATTGTTGGATCATTGACCATCATGTTGACCATAGTGGGTACCAACAACGTCAACGTAACTTTATGATCCTCAATGACCTTCATGGTAGCGGCAGGGGCAAAACCCGGAGTAAACACGTGGGTACTCAGTCCCATGGTCGCCCCAAAAACAGCGCATCCGTCAGCAATATGGAACATTGGCGCCACATGCAGCCAACGGCTTGTTTCCACAAATCCGAATACAGGCATTGAATTTAAAGTGTTCACAATGAAATTCTTATGACTGAGCATCACGCCCTTGGACACCCCTGTGGTACCGCCGGTGTAGAATAGCCCTGCGATGTCATCACCGCCGCGTTCTGCATCGTCAACAGGGTCAGCGGAAGACAGCTGATCTTCATAGTTCAGCATACCTTCAGGCGTCTCACCATCCCCAATGTAGATCACATGACGCAGGCTGCTAACGTGCTTACGAAGCTCTGGTATGATGCCCGTAAAGGCATCATCAACAAGAAGAATTTCAGAGCCAGAGTCGTTTAACCAATAGGCAAATTCTGGAACTGCAAGACGGGTATTCACTGGAACGAAAACACCGCCGGCCCAGGGAACCGCATAATAAAATTCAAGGTATCTGTCAGAATTATGGGCGAGAATGGCAACCCGTTCCCCGCCCGTAATGTCTAGTTTCCGAAGAGCGCCGGCAAATTTTTGAACGCGATTTTGAAACTGCCCATACGTATGAACACGGTCATTACATATGGTCGCAATTGCATCCCGTTTTGTCTGTGCTGCTCGTTTTAGTAATTGCGAGATATACATGTCCGTCTCCCCTATTATTTTTTATTGAGGTTAGTATCGGCAAAAAAACCTGTAGGTAAAGAACAAAACCAACCCATTCCTAATATGTCAGGCGGCTGCTATATCGCTCACCAAGTAGGAACGACAACAAACCCAAAACACAGCAACCCAGTATCACTAACAAAAGGGGCATCGGTGTTGTCTCGTAGGCCGCAAGTAACGAGCCCGCGATATAGGTGCTAACGGCACCAAGACCAATTTGCAACGATCCGGCCAAGCCAGAGGCCGCCCCGACCCGTTCCGGATCTGCACCGATAGCTGATGCCAGACCAGAGGAAACACAAAATCCATTTCCAAACGCCACAATGGACATTAAGCCAAAGAAACTATAAGGCCCCAACCCAATGGTCAGTTCCCAAATGCATAGTAGAAGGGCACCAATGACAATGATTATTGTGCCAAGGCGGATCATCCACGGCACACCCAGTTTCTTGGCGAGCCGTGCCGTCCCAAAATTCCCTAAAATGTAAAAAAGTGAGACTACAACAAACAAAATTCCCAGCTGACTTGCCGACCCGCCCATTAAATCGAGGAGGACGAATGATGATCCACCAAGAAATGCAAAATACGCAGCCGTACAAAAACTAACCTGAAACGTATAGGCCATAAACTTTGGATTTTTAAGCAAATGACCATAGGACATAAATAGGCTGGCAAAACGGCTGTTATGCCGTTTGTTACCGGGAAGAGTTTCCCTAATTCCACTGAGCACAACAGCAAGGACCAAACAGGCGAACCCCAGTACGAAGACAAAACTTGCCTGCCACCCGAATTGATCCTCAAGAATACCGCCCAAGGCTGGTGCCAATGTCGGCGCCAAAACAATAGCCATAGTCATGTAGGCGATGACAGATGCAGCTTCATCATCCTTGTAAAGATCGCGAACCATTGCGCGCCCCATTACCATACCTGAACAGCCACCAAAGGCTTGAACCATGCGACCAAAGATCATCATTTCTATAGAAGTCGAAAACAAACAGATAAGGCTGCCCACAGCAAAAACGATAAGGCCAAATAGCACAATTGGCTTCCGTCCAACTTTATCTGAAATAGGCCCGTAAATAAGTTGCGCAAGGGCAATAGCACTTAGGTAAAATGTGAGCGTTAGCTGTGCGTTAGCGTAATCAGTTTTAAAGACTTCCTGATAGGACGACAAAGACGGCAGGATAATATTCATCCCAAGCGGTCCGCACATGCTGATCAATATCACAGCAGCAAGAAACATCCGAGGCATTTTCGAGTCTTGTGTATCTTGCATAAAAATGTCCAAAACGGATAACAGAGGGATAGGTACTCTAGGGTAATTGTTGTTTGAGCACAATCAATCTACAGACTTTACGGACGTACTGTGGCAAAGGTCACAACATCAATTGCCCAAAACCGCAATAAAACCGAAATAGTATGATTTGCCTTATGGGACACTATTGAAATCATAAAAAAGGCGACCAATTGGCCGCCTTTTTCTCATTCTATTTAACGAAAACCCTAAAGCTCAGACAAACGGTCTGCGGCTTCTTGGAGTTTAGCCAGTTTCACTTCGGCTTCAGCAAGTTTCTCGCGTTCCCCAGCAACCACTTCTTCTGGGGCGCTTGCGACAAACCGCTCGTTACCAAGTTTCTTGTTTAGGCCAGTCATGTAGCCGCCCATTTTACCAATTTCTTTTTGCAGTCGCGCTTTTTCAGCGCCCAGATCCATTGCACCGGCCAGTGGCAGGGCTATGGTTGCGCCGTCATGGACAAACTGCAACGAGCCTTTTGGTAATTCAGCGTCCGTCACCTTACTTTCAAGGCGTGCCAGGCGTGAGATGACATTCCATTGGCGATCAAGACGTCCTTTTAAAAGGTCGGAACCTTCATTGAAGATCAACGGGATTTTTGCGCCCGCTGGAACGTTCATTTCGCTTCGAACACCGCGAATACCTGTGACTAATCCTTGCAGCCAAACCAGTTCAGAATCAGCTTCTGCGTCAACCGCATTTTCTGGGTATATAGGCCAATCAGCAATGATCAGATCAGTTGCCCGTTCAACGCCAAGGTTACCCCATAACTCTTCGGTGATAAACGGCATGAACGGATGTAAGATCTTCAAGATTTGATCTAAAACCCAAGCAGCAGTTGCCCGTGTTTCCGCTTTTGCAGCTTCGTCTTCACCTAAGAACGGAATTTTAGCAAGCTCAAGGTACCAGTCACAGAATACATTCCATGTGAACGAATAGATGGCGTTTGAGGCATCGTTAAAGCGATAGCCATCGCGCTTACCTTCCAATGCTTCACGAACGGCAGCTTCACATTTGGCAACTTCACCAACAATCCAGCGATTAACCGGCTGCACAGTCGCAAACGGATCGAACCCATCAGTAACAGCGCATTCGTTCATTTCACAAAAACGAGCGGCATTCCAAAGCTTTGTTGTGAAGTTCCGATATCCCTCAACCCGTTGTTCGGACAACCGAACATCACGTCCTTGCGCTGCACTTGCAGACAAGAAGAACCGAAGAGCATCTGCACCATATTCATCAACAAGGTCAAGTGGATCAACCACATTGCCTTTAGATTTTGACATTTTGGCACCATGCTCATCCCGCACAAGCGCATGAATATAGACAGTGTGGAATGGTGGTTCTTCTTCTAAGAAATGAAGTCCCATCATCATCATCCGGGCAACCCAGAAGAAGATGATATCAAAGCCGGTGATCAACACGTCAGTTTGATAGTATTTTTCAAGCTCAGGTGTTTTGTCAGGCCAGCCAAGGGTTGAGAATGGCCAAAGTGCAGACGAGAACCATGTATCCAAAACGTCTTCATCACGGAAGAGTTCTACTTCTTTTCCGTAATGGGCAAAAGCTGCGGCTTTGGCTTCTTCTTCTGTTTCTTCAACAATAATAAATCCGTCTGGTCCAAACCATGCCGGGATCCGATGCCCCCACCATAGTTGACGCGAAATACACCAAGGTTGGATGTTGCGCATCCAATCGTAATAGGTGTTGCTCCACTTCGCTGGAACGAACTTTGTACTACCGTTCTCAACAGCCCGAATGGCAGGTTGCGCCATTGTAGCGGCATCAGCAAACCACTGGTCTGTAAGATACGGCTCAATCACTACGCCAGATCGGTCGCCATAAGGAACCGTATGTGTATGATCTTCAATTTTATTGAGAAGACCAAGTTTTTCAATGTCTTGGATGATCTTCTTACGGGCGTCAAACCGATCCAGTCCCCGATATTCTTCAGGAACCGTGTCATTTAAACAGGCGTTATCGTCCATGATATTGATCACTTCAAGGTTGGCGCGTTTGCCAACTTCAAAGTCATTAAAGTCATGTGCCGGTGTGATCTTCACCGCGCCTGATCCCTGTTCAGGATCGGCATATTCGTCGGCAACAATTGGAATACGGCGACCAACCAAAGGCAGGATCACAAATTTCCCAACTAAATCTTTATAACGCTCATCATCTGGATGAACAGCAACACCGCTATCGCCCAACATGGTTTCAGGACGTGTTGTCGCAACCGTAATAAAGCGACCTTCTTCACCCTCAATGGGGTAATCGAAATGCCACATATGGCTGTTGACTTCTTTTTGCTCAACTTCGAGATCAGAAATCGCCGTATGGAATTTTGGATCCCAGTTGACCAAGCGCTTATCGCGATAGATCAGGCCTTCTTTATAAAGCTGTACAAACACTTTACGAACAGCTTTGGAAAGTCCTTCATCCATAGTGAAGCGTTCACGTTTCCAATCACAGGAGGCGCCCAATCGGTGCAGCTGACCCATAATGTCGCCGCCAGATTGTTCTTTCCATTCCCAGATTTTCTCAATGAAAGCTTCTCGGCCAAGGTCGTGACGGGTAATTCCCTGCTCTGCCAGTTGGCGTTCAACCACCATCTGTGTCGCAATGCCCGCATGATCGGTTCCCGGCTGCCACAGAACGTCTTTACCACGCATGCGTTCAAACCGCACAAGAATGTCTTGTAGGGTGTTATTAAGGGCATGGCCCATATGTAACTTTCCAGTGACGTTCGGCGGCGGAATTACAATTGTAAAAGCGTCTTCGCTTTCATTACGTCCACAGGCAAATGCGTCTTGCTCCATCCATCTGGAATAGAGCTTTCCTTCGACCTCTTGGGGTCGATAAGATTTGTCCAGCATAGCTGAATCCCTCTTCTTATATAGTTTCGAAATAATTTATTGATGGCCCTATTCAAAGAACCCGGTGTAGATCGGCTCGCGATCTGACAGACATTATTCTTCGTCGTCTGCCCGATCAGCGAGCTTGCTCACTTCGCGTTCCACAATCCGTTGCACAATACTGGCAAGATGTTCATCCAGCCATTCTTTGAGCATTGGACGGAGAAGTTCACGGACCAAATCTTCAAGTGTAGACGCCGAATTTCCCATAGGCATTCCGCGAGACGCAGACACTGCCCCTGCGAGGTTAGCAAAAGAATTTGTCGCGGCAGACACGGTTGGATCGTCGAGCAAGCTATCAAGTTGCTTTTGCTCAGCTGTCATCAACTCAGGTTCTGGCTGTGGAGCGGGTTCTGGTACAGGCTCTGAAACCGGCTCAGGTTCTGGAACAGGATCAAATGAGATCTCTTCTTCCATTTCAGGCTCTGGCTCAGGAATGGGTTCTGGCTCAGGAATAGGCTCTGGTTCTGCCGGAACTTCCATTTCAGCTTCTAGAACCATTTCCTCTTCTTCGGCGACTTCTTCTGTTAATTCAAGAATATCGTCTTCAGGTTCTGGCTCTGGTTCAGGAGCGGGTTCTGGTTCTGGCTCAGCCGCCTGCGCAGCTTCAGCTTCTGGCGCGGCTTCAGGTTCAGCCGCAACTTCTTCAGTTGCTTCTCCGCCTTCTTCTTCATCGCCATCTTCTGAAATAATACGCCGAATGGAAGCAAGTATTTCTTCCATTGTCGGTTCTTGTTCTGCTTTTGGGTCACTCATCGTTTATTTTACCACCAAAAATGGAAGTCCAGTCTTTGGAACTTAGCGAAGAATGATTAAAAAAACTAGTCCAATACACAAATTTTGCCAGTGATTACAAATCAGTGCCTATTCTAAGCCACCATCTGTCCCTGACCATTTGTTGCGAACACGGTCATAATTGACTTTGGGATCATAGTAATCAACGCCCAATGAAAGCTCTTCCGCGCTCAAATTACCCACGGACGCTAACACGTCATACATGGCTACATAGACGTTTCTGCGGGCCGTAACCAGATTTACCTGACTTGTCAGTAATTCTTGTTCAGCATCCAAAACATCCAATGTTGTCCGAGATCCCACTTGAGCTTCTTGAGAGACACCTTCCAACGCAATCGTATTGGCACGAACTTGTTCTTCAGTAGCCAAAATTTGTGCCCGAGCAGATTCTAATTGCTCCCAAGATTGTGTAACAGCTTCGCGAACTTGCCGAACAGCTGATTCAATCTCGATTTTGCGTTGATTATTGACCTGACGCGCTTGGCGCACGCTACTATATACCGCACCAGATTGATAAAGCGGTATAGTCAATGTGGCAGAAACGTCTGCTTTTTGCCCCCATTGCGCTTCAGATGATTGATTATTCGACTGAACCAAAGAGCCACTGACATCCAGTGACGGCAGCAATTGACCCGATGTTGATCGAATTGTGTGCTTAGAGCTTTCCTCGCTAAATTTTGCTGATTGAATATCAGGATGATTACTCATCCCGAGTTCAAGAGCCGCATCAATAGCTTCTGGAAAGTTTGCTGGAAGCGTTGGATAAACAAGGTCACCCGGCTTTTGACCAACGACACGCTCGTAATTTGCTTCACTGACTTTCAAATTGCCGATACCGCCAACAAGATCAGATTTTGATCCGGCCAAACGGGCTTCGGCTTGTGCCACATCGGTCCGTGTAATTTCACCAACTTCAAAGCGATCGCTCGCCGCTTCCAATTGGCGTTCCAGAACCGCGACATTGCTCGTATTCAGATCGACAACAGCTTGATCCCGCAGAACGTTCATATAGGCCGCAACAGCTGATTGGAAAATACTTTGCTCTACAGACTTAAGTCCGGAGCGAGCCGCCTTCACGTTAGCTTCCGCAGACGCCGTGTTCGCAGATGTTTGGCCACCAGCATAAAGTGATTGCGACACTGAAAGCGCCAATGAAGACGGATTATAACTCCGGTCACCACCAGCCAAAGTTGTTGTGCTGTTTCTATTGTATTCAGTACCAGCTTCCCCCACCACAGTCACCGTTGGGCGCCATCCAGAAATTGCCTGAGCAACGCCTTCATCGACGCCGCGAACACTTGCCCGTTGAGCTTGCAATGTTGGGTTCGTATTATATGTGAGCGCGAGCGCTTCATTTAGGGATTCTGCGTGCACCACTGAGAGCGGTGTTAGAAGAGCCAAAACTGAGGCTACTGACAACGTAAGTTTTTTCATAATGCACGCCTTTTAATTATTATCCAACAACCCGATGGCTGAATACTGACATCGAATGTCGTTTCGTCAGGGTGCAGTACTAGCGCACTCCCCCCGAAATTCACTGGTTATCTACTAAGCTGTGTAAACAATTCACTTTAACATCACAAAGAGTTTAATCACCATAACAAACGATTATGTGACCGGCATCATACTTTTACATGCAGGTGGTAGATTTAAAAGTTAAAACCTTCAGAGTCTTGGAGTGATTTCAATACTGGGACTGAGGCATCAAATAATGATCGCGATTGAACATTACCAGCTTCTTTTTCGAATATTGTCGCAACGCCCGGATTACTACCAAGCACACAAATCAGACGGCCACCTTCGGCAAGTTGCTCCAACAATGCGGCCGGAACTTCTTTGATCGCACCATTTATGTGAATAACGTTGAACGGTCCCTGCTTGGCGTTACCGTTTTGCAGCTCGCCCTTAATGACCGCCACATTGTCAGCTTCAATTGATGTCAGGGTTTCACTTGCTAGATCGCAAAGCTCTTCCTGATTTTCAATGGCGACAACAGCTTGGGCAAGTTGCCCAAGAACTGCAGATGTATATCCGCGTCCACAAGCAACATCCAAAACAATATCGGTACTTTGAACACTAACCGCCTGCAACATTAAACCAAACACACGAGGCTCTATAAGGAAACGATCTTCTGCTACTTGCAGATCTTCATCCAAATACGCGACACCGCGTAAATTTTTTGGAGCAAACAATTCCCGAGGAACAGTATCCATAGCATCCGCTACACTGTCACTGGTTACATTGTTAGGGCGAAGCTGACTGAGCACCATACTGCGGCGCGCTGTTTCGAAATTTTCAGTCATCATTAAATTCCCGTAATTATTGCGTTCGAGTTCGGATATTCCATGCGATCCCCTTAAGGGGGTCGCCGCGTTTATACTTAAATAGGGCCCCTCAACGCAAGAAAGAAGAGTTGCCCGCTACTTCTTTTCTCATATCACCCTGCTATTCGTTGTATTTTCGCACACCAAAACAATCCCCAAAACATCAGAATTGGCGCGGTTACACTTGCAAAACCACACACGTTGCCTTAATATATTAGAGATGTCTAATTATACCGGAGGATCAAAATGTCAGATGCAGAGCAAGTTGTCAGGACATGGTTTCGCCGTGTTTGGGAAGAGGAAGATGCATCGGCAATCGATGAGATGCTTCGGCACGATTCAAGTGCAAAAGGATTTGGCTCCCATACTTTGGTGGGGCCTGAACAATTTAAACTCATGCACGCGGCAATGTGCGCCTTATTAACTGATATAACGGTTACCTTCGATAAACTTATGCAACAAGACGACTGGGTATCCACTTTGTGCACCATAGATGCGACGTCAACAAAAACGGGAGAACCGCTGACTGTGACGGGAACTGCATGGATCCGCGTTGCTGATGGAAAAATACTGGAAGGGTACGACCATTTCGACTTCCTAGGCTTGTGGGCACAACTGGGGTTCCTTCCCCGGAATTGCTTTGAGCAGGGATTAATGGGTCAACGGATCCACTAAGGCTCCACTTCAAACCAGAAGTGAGGGGTCGCACAGGCGCAGCCTTTTCACAGCGCCTCAGCTTATCCATTTATTTTTGCCTTCTGTTCCAATAGCAATTGACCCGCAGCCAATGTCAGATTATATAACCCCTCTCGGATGCGAACACCACTTTCCGAGACTAATAGAGGCCTGGTGACGGAGTGGTGACGTAGCGGATTGCAAATCCGTGTACACCGGTTCGATTCCGGTCCAGGCCTCCATTTACTTATCCTCCCACTCATCACCAAGTAATTCGGGCTCGCAATAGCTCTGGATGTCTGCCAGATGCTGATCTGCGCCTGCGGCGAACAACTGTGCTGCCAAGTGATCAACCAGCCGTTCTGCCCCTGTATTTACGCCCGGGATATCGCTGCTAACGGGGGCATGGGATAGAGTGGTTGCCGCATTGAACAAATGAAGCCGTGAAAACGCTTCATGTGCCCCCTGCTCTTTTGGCAAAAACTGAAATCCTTTACCAAGGTATGGATAGGATGACAGCGTGGCATCTTCCATGGTTTTCTCTGGCTCATAAACATCCCGCCACAGCAAAATATCTTTCGCAATGGATGACAGTTCAGGTTGCCGGCTCAAATCCATGGCATATCCCGTTCCAAAAATAACGAAATCGGCTCGAAACTCTCCTGCATGAGTTTGCGCAACGATCTCATCATTTACCGATGATAGGCTGTTAAGCCCCGCCCCAAGTTTGAGAGTGAAATTATCAAATGACTTAAGGCGCAACATTGAACTTCTAGGCGGTGCAATTCGCGCATCGAAGCCGGTTTTTAAAAACTGCCATTTCTGCTGCGGCTCCAAATCATAAAACCCCCGCATAAAGCCGGGATACACGATGGCCTTAAATTTGTTCAGCCTCGGCATTTCTGGCGCCCGGACGAGCATGGTAACGGACGCCGCTCCTGCTTCGAGTGCCGTCGCAGAGCTATCAACCGCAGATGCCGCGCCTCCCACAACCAAAATTCGTTTGCCCTGCAATCTCGCAAAATCAATTTGATCTTCAGTGTGGGCATAACTTGTCGGCTCAAGATTTTTCGCTGCATCGGGAATATACGTCCCGCCGGATGCCGCCCGGCCCGTTGCAAAAACCAAATGGCGCGCAAAAACCACGCTTTCGCCGTCAGCTGTTCGCAACGTCAATTCAAAATAATCGTCCTGCGACTTAAACGAAACAAGCTCGGTTTGGTTTTGAACAGGTGGCTTCGTCACCTTTCGAACCCACACTAAATAATCCATCCACATACCCGTTGGAATTTTATCGAGAACATCCCATTCTTCGGCTGAAAACTTCGCTGTGAACCAAGCGCGAAAAGTAAGTTCTGGGATTCCCATGTTAGGTCCCGTCAAATGCTTTGGCGATCTCAGGGTTTTCATACGGGCTGTGGTCACCCATGGTCCCTCGCGGCCTGCATCACTCCGATCGAACACTTTGAAATTTTGAATACCGTCCCGCTGCAATCCAAAAGAAAGTGCCAGCCCGCAAGCCCCGGCCCCAATGATTGCCACATCCAATACGGGGAAACCGTTTTTGGTGGAGATCGGTTTTACCCAGTTAGTAGTGGGGAAATTCAAATAAGACAGCCCCTCGTCCAGTGAGGTTTCCAGTGTGTCCAGTGACTGATATTTTTGGTCCATGATCTATTTTTCTTGTTATTTATTGTTACTCAAATGGGGTTCGACTAAGGTAAGATTAAGAAAATGTACACGAGGAGAGTTTGAATGCGACTGATTATTGCTATTTTATTACCGTTTTTTCTATTTTTTACTGTGGGTAAGCCCATTCAAGGGATTGTATGTCTAATCCTTCAAATGACTTTAATCGGCTGGATTCCGGCTGCGATTTGGGCCGTCTACACATTGAGCCAATTTAACACCGATAAAAAGCTTGAAGATTTACGTGGCTAACAACATATCCTCAAAATAGTAAAGTTTACCTCTCCAGCATATACCGCAGAAAGCCTAGCTTTCGGGCTATGCTGGAGATTTATTTTTAAAATAATGCAAATCAGGGCTTGGCAGGTTAATAATCAATTGCTATAAGCCGCGAACCCGATCAAACGGGTCTACTGATCCTCGATAGCTCAGTTGGTAGAGCAGCTGACTGTTAATCAGCCTGTCGCAGGTTCGAGTCCTGCTCGAGGAGCCAATTCAAACCCTTGAAAACCTTACGGTTTTCGAGGGTTTTTTGATTCCAGAAACAATAAAAGCTCCTATATCTATAAGTCATTGTTTTATATACAGTTCACAGCTGAATGCTACTGAGTAACTTTTTCTAGTGAGTACATGGTGGACTATTAGTTTGCCTACCGATCTATTTCAGTTTCAATCCCCCACAACAATTCGATTGCCTGTTCAATCTGTGGCTGTCATAATTTCTAGACACTCCAATCGGATATGGGAACTCGTACATGACCTCCTTTCGCTCAATTTTGTCGTTTGCATCTGTTATGGCGCTTACATTGACGGCTTTCGCAGATACATCTTTTTCTGCCTGCCCAGTCCCGGGAGACCTTAAAAATGGAATTACGGTTACTCGAAACAATCCGTTCTACTCCAGCCTGTTCGAAAAAAAAGACACCGTCATACATGAAAAGAGAATTATGTCCCGCGATGGAAAGCCGGAACACGTATCTAGCACTTCTCTTCACCCACTAACGGTATACGAAAGAATTTCCGACAAAGGAACATTAACCGCAAAATATGATAGTGATTTATCTGATCTGGATTCACTACCAGATAGAAAATCCTGGGTATCGAATGTCTCATATTACAATGACAACAAACTCATTGGTAAAGGTACCCTTACCATTATTTTTAAAGGGGCAAAAACCTATACTGTTGGGAATTGTAGCTACCCAGTTTGGAGCATCGAAACAAAATCAACTATCAATGATAAAATATTTGTAGGTTTCAAAAAAGAATACTCCCCCGATCTTGAAATGGTATTGATGGCCGTCAAATTAAATAGTAGTGGTAAAGCCCTTTCATCAGTAATCTATGATGAAATTTCGAGCAATTGACTCCCTCATAACTTACGTAAGGTTGCGGTCTCTTAATCAGCCCGTCGCAGGTTCGAATCTTGCTCGAGAATCCAACTTACGCTCTTGAAAATATTACTGTTTTCGAGAATTTTTTGGTTCAAACCCGAATTCACATATTTGCATTAGGGACCACCCGGTGCGGGAACGAAGAGAGGGACTTCGGACCCTCCTTTGGTCGAAGTCTGCTATCAGTCGATAACCTGACTGATTTTTGCACCGAAGAAAAGGTCCGAACCTGCCCCAGAGCGGAAGCTGACAGTGACACAAATCCAATGCCGACCCGGGTCAATTGGAAACCAATTGGGCGGCATATTGAGGGGTAACGTTTGAGACGCTCTATTTCACAACACAGATTGTCGCAACGACTGCTGTATTTAGGTCACTGCTTTCAGCTCCCTCAGCAAGTAGGCGACTTAACTACGGCTTTTGATATAACCAAAAAAACCTTCGCGATTGGCTTCCTTGTCCGCAGCCACACGTTGACTGATGGGATCGGCGGCGAATGCGGTGCGCCATTCTTCGAGGCCGGGGATGCGCTTGTTCAGGTCTACCCCGGTGATCTCGCCACCCATTTCGGCAACGGTTAAAACATAATACAAATAGATATCTGCCATCGTGAACTCACTGCCAAACAACCATGGCTTAAAGGTTGCCAGAGCATTAACACAGTTTATGCCTCGCTCAACAACTGCGACCACTTCCGCAATTAGAGGTTCAGGCGCCGGTTGTTTGCTAAAGATGTAAGGGATTAATCTGCGGTTAGGCAACTCTAAGTACAATTCTGCCATGTGCATGAGTTGTCGGTTTTTGCTGCGTGCAAACGGATCTGTTGGAAATAAAGGTCTCTCTGGATATGCATCCTCAATGTATTCGCACAACACGGCTGCTTCTGAAAGATGCTGGCCACTGTCTGTGGTCAAGCTTGGCACTTTGAGTGCGGGACTTAATTTGTTGTAGCCTTCCGCGCTTGCATACACAAGGTCCTCTGAAAAGACGACGCCTTTATACAACAGTGCGTGTTTCGGTATGTTGTAGTAGTTGCTGTATGAGAATCCATGAAGTATTGGCATTATTGTCTTTCCTAGGTTCGGTTTTACGAAATCGGCTGATGTTTTGACTGAGCACCGTAGCATTTTTCCCAACGAATACTCGCCTGATTTTGGAAAAGCTCTGTATCAACAAAAACAGTTCTGTATTTAAGGACGCTTTATCCCCAAGAGCAGACGTTCCGGGCAAGGCTGGGGAACATCTCCTTCCCACCCGTTACCGACATTCGTGAGGCTGGCGTACGAACCTCCGGTCTTGCGGCACTCTGGCCGATTTGCTATTGTGCCGCCATGTCTTTCCTCCTGCGCCATATCTCCCGCTACGCGGCACAAAAACTAGCCTCCGATCCTCGGGTGAGGGAGAAAGCGGCCGAGGTCGCGCGCGGCGTTGTCGACGAGGCCCGGCATATTGCCCGCGAGAAAGACAAGGCCCGGGCCGCCGGACGGGTTGTCCGTCGCCTCATGAATAAGCTGGATGGCGATCAATAGAGTCGAATTGTATTGACCAAATCGAGTGCATGGCAGTAGCTTTTTTCAGGATAGATTGAAGATCAGAAGCCCGGAGGTGGCAATGCGTGTTCGTAAAGTGCTTACCATTAAGGATGTTGTCTACTGCGATCCGTTTGGACATGAGTGCGACCCCATAACACGTATTGCAGTGGCCGCCATCGTTCACAATCCTTGCGCCGGCAAATTTGTTGAAGACCTGAGTGAGTTATTTGCCATTGGCGGAACGCTCGGCGAGCAATTGATGGCCGAGATCGTTGGCCAACTTTCAGGGCCGCCGGTCAGCTACGGAAAGGCCGCGCTGATAGGTGTTGCTGGCGACATGGAACACGGCGGGGCCATGATACATCCCAAACTTGGCAAACCTATGCGAACAGCCGTCAACGGCGGAAAATCACTCATTCCTTCAAATGCAAAATTGGGCGCCGCTGGCTCGACAATTGACGTGCCCTTGGGTCACAAGGACGAAGCATGGTCGTTTGATCACTTTGACACAATTGTTGTCAGCGTACCGGATGCGCCGTTACCTGATGAGATCGTCTTGATAATGGCTGTTGCAGATGGCGGACGCATCAATCCGCGCGTTGGTAGCGGGCCTGTCACCGATTGAACACTCACTTATTTGGGAGCACCTGATATGGACAACAGATGGTTGATCCTCGCGGTCCTGTTCGTTGCCCGCATCGGCTTGGGCTTTCAATTTCAGACAATGGGGTCTGTCTCTGGAGAACTCGTCAACGACCTGAGTTTAAGCTACACCGAAGTCGGAGCCTTGATCGGCCTGTTCATGGTGCCCGGTGTATTCCTGGCTTTTCCCGCGGGGCTGGCTGGGCGATTTGTGTCAGATCGCTTTATCGTGGGATTGGGCTTGCTCACCCTCGGCGCAGGTGGCGCCCTCGCATCACTTGCTGATAGTTTCGAGATGTTGGGTGCCGCACGACTTATTTGTGGTGCCGGGTTCGTCTTTTCCACCATCTTTTTTACTAAGATTGTCGCAGATTTATTCTCTGGAAAAGAACTGGCGACGGCCATGGGCGTGTTAGTGATGTCCTGGCCAGGCGGTATCGCAATGGGGCAGATTGGTCATGGCTGGGTAGCCGCCAATCTGGATTGGCGTATGGCGTTTGTGATCGCCTCAATCTACTGCGTCATTGGCGCTTTGTTGGTGGTGGTCTTCTGTCGATCGCTCCCCGTCGCCCCCAAACAGGCGGGGGGATTTCGGTTTACCCTGAACCGCAATGAAATCGTCCTGACGTTTGCCGCTTCCCTGGTTTGGGCACTGTTTAATGCCGGTTACGTTGTCTATCTGAGTTTTGCGCCCAGCGTTTTGGTGGCTGGCGGTTATGAGATGGTTTCGGCGCTAAGTGTTATCAGTTTAGCCAGCTGGCTTATGATATTTTCTGGTGTCATATGTGGGTTGATTGCAGATCGAACTGGAAAGGCGGACCTCGTGTTATATGTATGTATGGGCGTCGCAATGGTGGCGATACTTATCTTGTTCATTACGCCCTTGGCCATTCCATCAAGTCTATTGTTTGGCTTGATAGGGGTTGCGCCTGCTGGGGTGATTATGGCGCTAACTGGTCAAGCTATGAAACCCGAAAATCGCGCAATAGGTATGGGACTATTTTTTACTGCCTATTTTCTTATTCAGGCCCCTGCACCAACCATAGCCGGTTGGCTTTATGACCTGACATTGGACGAATTCTGGCCAATGCTTTTTGCTGTTACGCTCTTCTTTCTTACGGCGATCGCCAACATTGCTTTCAGAGCGGCACAGAAACGACTGCCGATTTGAGGCAACGCCCGTAAAAATGCTCCTAATAACCAGTTTGACCTAGTTGAAAATGAGTGGTTAACTATGGACACCTTACTCAGTATGAAATGAAAATAGCATAACCGTGACATCAATTATTATTACAGAGAAATCGTCACAGAAAAATGATATTGCGAACGCTGTTGGGTCGAAATATGGTGAAATTTTCCCTGCAGAAGGTCACTTGCTTAGCCTTCAAGAGCCCCAACAGGTTGATAAGTCGTGGAGTAAGTGGTCATTTGACTTATTAAAGCCAGACGATTTCTACCCCACCTGCCCTGCCCGTGATGGCTCACCCTCGGCTAGGAATAAATTAGCGGCAATCGAAATTGCACTTAGCAAAGCCACCAAAGTTATTCTTGCAACGGATTGCGACCGGGAGGGACAGCTTATTGGTGAGGAGCTTCTGCGGCATTATAAATTTAAAGGCCCCGTTGAACGGGCGATCTTCACCGCCCAAGATGAAAAAACACTCCGCGATGCTTTTACCAATTTAGAGCCCAATGAAAAATATTTTAACTTAGGTCAAGCGGCCCTTGTGCGGCAACAAGCGGATCAGGTTTACAATCTTTCGCTAACGCGAGCCGCCACTGTCGCCTTGAAGCAACCGGGCGAATATGGCGCCATCGGCATTGGCCGAGTGAAAACACCAACCATGGCCATCGTTTGCATTCGGGAATTGGAAATTCTCAATTTCGAAAAAAATTCCTATTACCATATCGTTGCAACAACAAACACAAATGCCGGAGAATTAACACTCAAATACACTCCAAAAGAAAAGATCACAGATAAGGAAAAAGCAGATCAATTGCGTCAGGCGGCTCAAGATTTTGAAGGCCCCCTAAAAGCGCAAAAAAAGCTCAAACGCACCAAACCGCCAAATTTACTCGACCTACCAGAACTTCAAAAAATTTGCTCCCGTAAATGGGGCTGGACGGCCAACAAAACTCTGGATATTGCCCAAGAGCTTTATGATGGCAATGGCAAAAAAATTCAGACTTATCCCCGAGCAGAATCCAGATACCTTGCGGAAAATCAAACCGAAGATATTGGGCAGATTATTACTGGCCTTAAGAGCCTTGCTCACTTTCAAGAAATCGATTTAACCGAGCCACAAATTCGCCTTGGTAAAGGCGGTAATTTTTGTGATGCCGCTCTCGAAGGAGTGTCGCATCACGCCATTGTCCCCAACAAAAATACCATGGATCGTATTCAGTCCATCTACCCGCGCCTGTCATCCGATGAAAAGAAAATGTTCGATCTGGTCGCAAGTTCCTATCTGGCAATTTTAATGCCCGATTATGTTTATGAATCGACCTCAATTGCCATAGATGTCCCGGCCCCTGAGGATCAATCTATTGAATTCAAGATTACCGGAAACATCCCCAAAGAACAGGGTTGGAAATCTGTATACACCGATGTGATGGAGAAAAAAGAAGACCATGCGGGTGAGCTTCCTCCGGTCCAAGATGGTGATCTAGCTCTGCTTAACCCAGTGACAATTGATGAAAAGAAAACCAAACCCCCGGCACGTTTTAATGAGGGCTCTCTCATCGATGCCATGCAAAATGCTTGGAGGTTTATTGAGGACAAAAGCCTGCGAGAAAGATTGAAGGAAGCCAAGGGAATTGGCACACCTGCGACCCGGGCCAACATTATCACGGGTCTAAAGATGCAAAATTTCCTCGCGCAAAAGGGCAAACATATCATTCCGACGGAGGCCGGATTGACACTTTTTAAAACCCTCAAAGCCACAGCTCCTGAATTGGTTGATCCCGGCGTAACGGCCCTTTGGGAAATGAAACTTGATGATGTTCTTGTGGGCAATCAGACTGCGCGCCAAGTTTGGGATGAGATTGGTGATGCCACCACACGCCTAATTCAAGTTATTCAAAAAAATGCGGCTCATACGCCAAAAATAAGTACTGGCATCAAGGCTCCCAAAGGCGCTAAGAATTTTGGCGGCGGAAAACCAACCGACAAAATGATGAGCACGGTAAAGTCCATAGCCGCCGCTAGAGGGCTTTCCTTGCCCAAGGGCTACACGACTGATTTTCAAGTCTGCAAAGACTTCCTCGATGAACATCTTGGCGGCAAACCCGCAAACCCGCTTGTTGCCATTGAGAAACGTCTCGCCAGCGGCGTTATAACGGGAATAAATTCAAAAAATGCTCAGAACGTGATTGAAGCCTTTGGTGTTGATAGCTTTAAGGTTCTTGAAGAGACTCCTGAACGTTTAAGCGAAGTCAAAGGACTTACCGCACCTAAAATCAAGGCAATCAAGCAAGGCATCGCGGATAAAAAATCCTGCTTAGAAATCGCAACTTACCTGCGAACTTGTAGTGTTGACCCTTCACATGCTTTCCGCCTTTTTAAAACCTACGGAGAAAAATCCATCCCTTTGATGAAAGAACTTCCCTATCAAATGGTACGGGACAACAAGTTCTTTGGTTTTGAAAATGCTGATTGTCTTGCCAATAAATTGGGTTTGGGAAAAGATAATCCCGCGCGCCTCCGGGCCGCCATTTTCCATGCCGTTAATCAAGCCTCAGCCCCTCGCCCAAAAGAGGCCCTTTTGGCCATGCTTGAAAACCGATTAGGATTTTCTGCCAGCCATTTAGATACGGCCCTGATAGAGGAAATTGACGAAGGCTTTATAAGTGAGGTTCAAGACAGCCTTATCCTAACAACCCTTCAGCAAGCAGATCGTCTGATCGAAAAACGCTTAAAGGCCCTGGGCCAAGGCCCCACACCTTGGCCTGACATTGACACAGACAAAGCTCTTTCATGGGCCCAAAATAAGTTCGACCTATCTTTGAGCCCAAACGAGTATCAAGCGACCCAAATGGCTTTGTCCTCAAAATTGTGTATTCTTGATGTTGCTCCTGGAGCTCGGAAAGACAATGTCCTCAAAGCTTTTCTTAATATTCTCAAAGCCAAAAATGTGAACATTGCTCTCACTGCACCCACCCGATCGGAGGCAAAGAAGTTATCTGAGGAAACTGAGTTTGACGTAAAATCCGTCTCCAAATTCCTTGAATGGAATGCCAAAACGTCAAAGTATAAACGCACTGTTAAAAAGAAGCTTGAATGCCAACTTCTTATTGTGAGTGCGCCGCAACTTTTAGATCGCCACTCTTTGGCGGCTCTTCTAGATGCACTCCCAAAAGAGGCGGCTCTTTTACTCATCACCGATATGAAAGAGACCCCGCCCTTGAGGGCTGGAAACATCCTCAACCAGTTTCAAAATTCTGAGGCGGTGACATCCATAACCTTAAATGAACTTAGCTCACAATTCACCCAGAGCCAGCGTCTTCAAAACCTCCATCGCCTCCGCCAAAATCAGCCCGTTATGGAAAGTGAAAACACCTCTGACTTCTACATAATTGAAGCAAACTCGGAGCCCGATGCTTTACGCAAAATTACCGAGATTGTTAAAAACCGCCTTCCAAACAAATTTAAATATAACCCCATAAAGGACATTCAAGTTGTCTGCCAAAAAAGCGCCGGTGAGCTGGGGGCAAATGCCCTGAACCGCTTGCTCCAAGAGCAACTCAACCCAATAGAAAACAATTCTTTTGTAGAACGTTTTGGGTGTCGGTATCGGGTTGGAGATAAGGTGATTTTAAACGAGAATAATTTAGACAAAAACTTAATGGCCCATGAAATAGGGTTTATTAAAGCGATCGATAAAGAGGCTCAGACCATGAGTATTATTTTGGGCGGTAAAACGATTACCTTCCATCTTGATGAGTTAGATCAGATGGCTTTAGCTTATGCAATCCCTGCAACTCACGCGCACTCTATTGACACCAAAGCTGTCGTTTTATGTGTCGATGATATGAGCTCACAGCAAAAAATAATTTATAATACAGCGTCAAAACCCGAAGAATTGTTTGCCCTCCTCCATATTGGGAAACTATAGAATTTGGGGCCATTCGCCGGGATAATTATCAGGAAATAATTGTCAATAAATTCCAGCATGCTAATGTGTGGTGGTCTATTCAAAATTTTTATGGAATGGAATGGAATGCGATCAAATTTTAGACTGATTTTTAGATTGATTCCTCTGTTATTGGGTTTTTTCCTGCAAATAGCCGCAGCAGAGACGATCCAGATTGGAGCAGAGGATAGCTGGCCTCCCTTTTCCAGAAAGGATGGCACGGGACTGACAAACACAATTGTCAAAGAAGCTTATGCCAGTCAGGGGGTTGATGTGGAATTTGTAATCGCTCCTTATTCCCGTTTACTGCGAGAAGTTAAAACCGGACGCCTTATGGCGCTTTTCAACGTTACCAGAGAAGAGTCGACCCAGCAGACCTTCCTGTTCGGAGAGCATAAATTATTTACGGCGACAACTGCTTATTATCACCACAAGAATCGTCCGCTAAACGCCAGTAATTTCAGGGAAGTCAATCATGGTGAAAAGATCGGTATGATCCTTGGATATGAATACGGCCCTTTCATTCTGAGTAATAGAGATATTGCTTCTATACGGGTCAAGTATCAGTCGCAATTGGTGAAAATGCTTCTGAAAAATCGGCTCGATGGTGCCTTGATGTTTGATGCCATTGCCGATGACATCTTCAAGACAATTAAAAACAGTGAAAAAATTGTTCGGGCCTTTGACGGGCAGCATAGTGATATCTATGTCGCGTTCAGTCGAAGATTTCCCGGTGCCGAAAAATATATGAATTTGCTAGACAAAGGCCTTATGCAAATACGGAAAAATGGTCAATTATCCAGAATACTGGACGGCAAGGCTGTACCGTAAGTTTTTGTAATATTAACGGTATGTGCTATCTCGACCGAAATGCCAAAGACTGCCACGCTCATTCAGGTGCTGAACAGACACGAGCCTTGGCCGTATACCAAATTACCTTGATCAGATCACCCGGCGACCGCGAAAAACGAATCGAAATATGGTGGCATGGAGCCCTCGGATGCACGCAAATTGAAAGCTTTGGAGAGTGAGAATTCCAAACTCAAGAAATTACTGTCAGAACAGATGCTGGATAACAACATGCTCAGGGATGGTCGCCGATTTCGGATTTTGACTGTTGTTGATGATTTCACCAAAGAGAATGTCGCCTTAATCCAGGACACATCAACTTCCGGTTTACATGTTACACGTGAATTGGATCTAACCATTTTGGACCGAGGGCTGCCCAAAACAATTTTCCTGACAATGGGACGGAGTTCACAATTCACCCAGAGCCAGCGCCTTCAAAACCTCCATCGCCTCCGCTAAAATCAGCCCGTTACGGAAAGTGAAAACACCTCTGACTTTTTCATAGTTGAAGCAAGTTCAGAGCCCGACGCTTTACGCAAAATTACCGAGATTGTTAAAAATCGGCTTCCAATTAAATTTAAATATAACCCCATAAGAGACATTCAAGTCGTCTGCCAAAAAAGCGCCGGTGAGATGGGGACAAATGCCCTGAACCGTATGCTCCAAGAGCAACTCAACCCCATAGAAAACAATTCTTTTGTAGAACGTTTTGGGTGTCGGTATCGGGATGGAGATAAGGTGATTTTAAACGAGAATAATTTAGACAAAAACTTAATGGCCATGAGATAGGGTTTATTAAAGCGCTCGATAATGCACCTCAGACCATGAGTATCGTTTTTGCTGGTAAAACAATTACCTTCCATCTTGATGAGTTAGACCAGATGGCATTAGCTTATGCAATCCCTGCAACTCATTCACATTCTATTGAAGCCAAAGCTGTCGTTTTATGTGTCGATGATATGAGCTCACAGCAAAAAGTAATTTATAATGCAGCGTCAAAACCCGCAGAGTTGTTTGCCCTCCTCCATATTGGGGAACTATAGAATTTGGGGCCATTCGCCGGGATAATTATCAGGAAATAATTGTCAATAAATTCCAGCATGCTAATGTGTGGTGGT
>Ga0105357_10000332_pt1 | contig 24704 bp, 25 predicted proteins | sample GOMGulsemesocosm_4_FD_83660 | JGI IMG/M metagenome (GOLD analysis project Ga0105357, IMG submission 83660) | Methane-oxidizing microbial communities from mesocosms in the Gulf of Mexico - GOM15B Gulf of Mexico | ecosystem: Environmental > Aquatic > Marine > Cold seeps | place: USA: Gulf of...
CAATAAAAGCTGAATTAAAAGTTCTTGCTTCTGATTTTGTTATTTACAATCAGTCTACTTACTAAAATTTTTATTCAATAAGGATCAGTTATGGAAATAAAAGGCGAAGAGTTTATAAAAAAAGTTCAACTTCAACAAGAAAGAGAAGAATTAGAACAAAAGTTAAGTGAATTAGAAGAAGTTCAATCTTCAATAGGAGAAAATACAACTATTCAAAATGAGAGTGTAAATGAACCTATAGATACAGAACTTGGAAATATTATGCTTGATAATCCAAATCCTAATGAAGAAAGTAATAAGAAAAAATACCTAATATTAGGTCTTATTCTTGTTATTTTATTCTTATTTACTATTATAGTTATTCGCCTTTTAACTGATAGTTCAAAAGAAGATACATTTACAACAAATAAAACTGATCCAATAGAAACAAAAACATTAAACGAAGATAGTAATATTGAAGAAAACTTTCAAAAAATAATGAATGAAAGAATAAAAAAAGATACAGTAAAAGAAGAAGTTACTTCTGAAGAAAAAATTGATGCAATCAATGAAAAAAAAGAGATTATTGATACAGAAGAAAAAAAATCAACAAATGATATTTTAGATGAAACTATTAAAAAAATTGAAGCAAAAATAACTCCTGTAAAAAAAGTTGTTAAGAAAAAAGAAGCAGTAAAAAAAGAAGTTACAAAATCAGTAAGAGATTTAGTTAAAGATATTTCTTCTAGTGCACCAAAAGGATATTTTGTTCAAATTGGAGCATTTTCTAAAAAACCTGCAAACTCTTATATCTCTAAGATAAAAAATGCAAAACTAAAATATAAAATTCACCAAGTTGAAGTAAAAGGAAAACTTTATAATAAAGTTTTAATAGGCCCATATTCATCAAGAGCAAGTGCAAGTGATAATATAGAAAACATTAAGAAAAAGCTTAACTTATCAAGTGCTTATATTCTTAAATTTTAAAGCTTGGAAGATATGAAATTTTATAATAAAGAACTTTTTTTAGACCAGTTTACACCTGTTTCAATATATGAAAAAATTAAAGAATTATACAAAGATGAAATAACATTCCTTTTTGAAAGTACTATTAATTCTAGTGATGGTAATTACTCTTTTATAGTAATTGGAGTACGAGAGAGAGTTTGGTATGAAAATGATGTATGTTTTTATAAAAATGAAGAAGGAATTGTTACAGAAGTAAACTCTAATCCTTTAAAATTTTTACAAGAATACTATAAAAAATTTGATAAAGAAGAATATAAAACAAAAGCCTTAGAGCTTGGAATTGGTTTAGTTGATGGATTTATTGGTAATATTGGTTATGACATTGGTAAAGAATTTGAACCAAAACTAAAAGAACCTATGAATAATTTAATAGACCAATTAAATATTCCTGATTTAGATTTGATTAGACCAAATATCATATTAGGTTTTGCACATAAAACTTCAAAACTTATAATGCTTACATCTGTTGAATCCCAAAAAAATGAATTAGAAAAAATTGAAAAACATTTATATACTCCATATAATTATAAAGCACCAGAAAAAGCAGTACTTTTAGATGAAGGAAAATTTAATTTCTCTAAAGAAAAGTTTTTTGAAATGGTTGCAAAGTCTAAAGAGATGATTAAATCAGGAGATGTTTTCCAAATTTTAATGTCAAATAGATTTATCCAAAAAGCAAAAGTTGATCATTTTAGTTTCTATAGATCACTTAGAAGTAAAAATCCCAGCCCATACCTTTTCTTTTTAGAGTTTGAAAACTTTTCAATTGCAGGAAGTTCACCAGAAGTTATGATTAAATTAGAAGATGGTCATTTACTTTTAAGACCAATTGCTGGTACAAGAAAAAGAGGCTCTACTTTATCAAAAGATATTGAGATGGAAATTGAACTTATCAATGATGAAAAAGAAAGAGCTGAACACTTAATGCTTGTTGACTTGGGAAGAAATGATGTAGGACGAGTTGCAAAACCTGGAACTGTTAAAGTAACAGATTTAATGAGAATTGAAAGATACTCACATGTTATGCATATCGTATCTGATGTTGAAGCTATCATAGATGATAAATATGACATGTTTGACTTATTTGCTGCAACTTTTACAGCTGGAACAATGACCGGAGCTCCAAAGATTAGAGCGATGGAATTAATTGCCAAATTTGAAGGAATAAAAAGAAACTTTTACTCAGGAAGTATCGCATATTTTGGGTTTGATGGAAATATGGATTCAGCAATTACGATTAGAACTACAATGCTAACGGAAGATACTGTAATCTTCCAAGCAGGAGCGGGAATTGTTGCTGACTCTAAACCTGAAGATGAATATCAAGAAGTTCATAATAAACTTGCTGCAAATATTGCAACACTTAGAGACTTAGCTTAATTATATGAAATAGAATTACTTTTATTTATTTAATATTGGATATTATTTCATCAAAGAAATCAATACCCATATTAAAGGACTCCCTTATGTTACTTGGTGTAAATATAGACCATATTGCAGTTTTACGAGAAGCTAGGCAAATAAACGACCCTAACCCACTTGATGCTCTATCAATTTGTAAACTAGCAGGTGCTGATCAAATCACAATTCATTTAAGAGAAGATAGAAGACATATTCATGATAATGATGCAAGAATTATTTGTGAACAATCAGCATTACCTGTAAACCTAGAATGTTCACTTAATAGTGATATAATTGATCTAGTTTGTAAAATGAAACCAGCACGTGCTACTTTAGTTCCAGAAAATAGAGCTGAAGTTACAACTGAAGGTGGATTGGATGTTAAAGGTAATTTTAAAAAATTACAAAAAGCAATCAAAAAACTTCATGATAATGAAATAGAGATTTCTCTTTTTATTGACCCAAATGAAGAAATAATTGAATTATCATCAAAATTAAATGTTGAATGGATTGAACTTCATACTGGTTCTTTTGCAAATATTTACGCGATGTTACATTCAGGACTATCAAATACTCATCATACAATTAAAGAATTAGAACTTCCAAAAAAAGATTTAAAAAAGAAATTAACTCAATCTATTAAAGAAATAAAAGAAGCTTCCAAATTTGCAAAAAAACAAAAAATAAAAGTTGCGGCAGGACATGGTTTAAATTACCAAAATGTAACATTAATATCATCAATAAAAGATATTAGTGAATTAAATATTGGCCAAAGTATAATTGCAAGATCTGTATTTACAGGACTAGAAAAAGCAATTATTGATATAAAAGAATTAATCTAAAAGGTTTATAATGTTACCCAAAATAGCAATTAGTATTGGTGATTTAAATGGTATTGGAATTGAGATTGCATTAAGTGCTCATAGTAAAATTACTAAAATTTGTAAACCAATTTATTGTATAAATAAAGAAATGTTAAAAGCAACTTCTAAAGAATTAAAACTTGATATTCCAGAAGATTTTAAAACTCATAATACTAAAGGTATATTTGAAATAAAACCAGGCATTGTAACAACAAAAGCTGGTAAATATTCATATGATTCTTTTATGGATGCAATTAAACTTGCAGATAAAAAGAAAGTTGATGCAATATGCACACTACCTATTAATAAAGAAGCTTGGAATAAAGCAAAGATATCATACAAAGGTCATACTGAAGTATTAAGAGATTATTTTGGTAAAGATGCAATTATGATGCTTGGATGTAAAAAGATGTTTGTAGGACTATTTACAGAGCATATACCATTAAAAAAAGTTCCTAAAAAAATTACAGAAGAAGATTTAACTAGATTTTTAATTGATTTTCAAAAAAGTGTAAAATCTAAAAAGATTGGTGTTTTAGGACTGAACCCACATGCTAGTGATAATGGTGTTTTAGGTGATGAAGAAGTTCAAATATTTAAAGCAATAAAAAATGCAAATAAAATACTTGATAAAAAAATATTTATAGGTCCGCTAGTTCCAGATATTGCTTTTTCACCAATGTCTAGAAAAAACTATACTTATTTTGTAGCAATGTATCATGATCAAGGATTAGGACCTTTAAAAGCATTATACTTTGATGAAAGTATAAATGTAAGTTTGAATTTACCAATTATTAGAACATCAGTTGATCATGGAACTGCATTTAATATTGCTTATAAAAATGAAAAACTTAACTTAAAAAGTTACATTAATGCCATAAAAGAAGCAATATCTTTAGTAGTAAATAAATAACAAATAATGAAAACACTTGAAAATTGCTATGAATTAAACTTTTCGAAAATAAATTTTATGGAAAGAAAGATAAGAATAACTCATCCTAAAACTATTATTACAGGGGCTAGTAAAACAGGAAAAAGTTATCTTATTTATGATTTTTTATCAAATTTTAAAACTAAAGATTATATTTATATTGATTTAAAAGATTCAAGAAATAACATAGATGAAATACCTATTAATCTCGGTCTTTTTTTAAGGCAAAATCAAATTACTGTTTTAGTTTTAGAAAACTTTTCTTTTCAATTTGAACTTCCATATTGTGACAATATCATTATTTCAACTAACACTCCAAAAAAAATAAGAGGCTTTAAAAATATTACGGTTAGTGCCTTAGACTTTGAAGAATATTTACTTCATGACCATAGACATCAAAATATAATACAAAGTTTTAATAACTTTTTTAAATATGGAAATTTATCCGAAGTAATAAATATTGAAGAACATAAAAAAGTTCAAAGACTACAAGAAATAATAAAATTACAAGCACAAAATGATACTCAATTTGAAATATTAAAACTTTTATTTGAAAATATTGATGAAAAAAAATCTTTGTTTCAACTATTTAGTACATTGAAAACTAAAATTAAAATATCAAAAGATAAATTTTACGAGACTTGTAAACTTTTAGAAAATAATAAAACAATCTATTTTGTACAAAAATATAATCAAGAAAAAGCAACAAAAAAAATATATTCATACAATCATTCATTTTTAAATTCAATTTCCCATAACAAAAAATTTAAAAATGAGTTCACAAATATGATTTTCTTAGAACTAGTGGATAAATATAAAGAAATTTATTACTTAGAGAGTATTGATTTTTATATTAAATCAAAAAAACTAGCCATTGTAGGAATACCATTTTTTAATACTTTCTTAGTAAATGCCACATTGAAAAAAATATACAAAATTATGGAAGAATATGAAATTAAAGAGCTAAATATAATTACAATTTCAAATGATGAAAAAATTAACTATCCAAATTTAAAAATAAATGTGATTCCATTTTACGAATGGGCACTTAGTTAAAAACACATTAATTAGAAATTAAACAAAAATAAGATAGAATCGCAAAACTATAAAGGACACACAGATGAACAAAAGAGTACTTGTAAAATTTTCAGGAGAAGCGCTAGCTGGTGAAGAAGGTTATGGTATTGATACAAAAATACTTGATTATATTGCTGAAGAGATTAAAGAACTTATAGACAATGATGTGGAAGTTGGTATTGTAATTGGGGGAGGAAACATCATAAGAGGTGTTACTGCCGCAGCTGATGGTATCATTAAAAGAACTAGTGGTGACTATATGGGAATGCTTGGTACTGTTATTAATGGTATTGCAATGCAAGAAGCATTAGAACACAAAGGTTTAAATGCTAGATTACAAACTGCTATTAAAATGGAACAAATTGCTGAACCTTTTATTGTAAGAAAAGCAATCAGACATTTAGAAAAAAAGAGAGTTGTTATCTTTAGTGCAGGTACGGGAAATCCATACTTTACTACAGATACAGCTGCAACACTTAGAGCTACTGAAATTGGAGCATCAATATTAATCAAAGCAACAAAAGTTGATGGGATTTATAATAAAGATCCTATGAAATTTGATGATGCAATTAAACTTGATACAATTACATATGATCAAGCCTTAGAAGACCATATAAAAGTTATGGATGATACAGCAATTGCATTAGCAAAAGATAACAAATTACCAATCGTTGTAGCAAATATGAATGAAAAAGGAAATTTACTTAATATTGTTAATGGTAATTATAGTAAATGCTCAATAGTAAAATAGAACTTAAATAAGGAAGAAAAATGAGATTAGAAGAAAGAATATCAAAAGCTTTAAAAAAAGTTGATAATGATAGATATATTTTAGCTATAGCTGTTGGTCAAAGAGCTGACGAATTAAGTAAAGGTGCAAAACCATTATTAGAGCAAAATACTCAGAAAATGAAATATACTGATATTGCAATTGATGAAATTTCTAGTGGTTTATTAGTTATAGAAGGTTTAGTAGACAGAGAATAGTTATAAAAGCTAAGCTTTTATAACCTGTCGTAAAAATATGGATCCGTTTATTAATAAAATTCAACATGTTAATAATGTTGAAGATGCTATCAAAGAGCTTGAAGCTCAAACTATTATAACTCCAAAATTAAAAGATTTAATTGATTTCATAATTGAAGCTCACGAAGGCCAATATAGAAAAAGTGGAGAACCTTATTGTGTTCATCCTATTCTTGTTGCCAGTATTACAGCTCACTTCTCAAATGAAGAATCAATAATAGCTACTGCCCTACTTCATGATGTAGTAGAAGATACTGATTTCACTATTGATTATGTAAAGAAAAGATGGGGTAATGATATTGCTCACATGGTCGATGGACTTACAAAAATCGTGGAAATCAGAGAAACTGAATTTATAGCATCAGATAATACAAATGATTCTAAGTTAATTTCATCAGCACTTACATTTAGAAAAATGCTTATTGCCTCAATAGATGATGTTAGAGTTTTAATAGTTAAACTATGTGATAGATTACATAATATGTTAACACTTGACGCACTTCCATCAAATAAACAAAAAAGAATAGCAGAAGAAACACTCGTTGTCTACGTTCCAATTGCAAATAGATTAGGAATTTCTACTTTAAAAAATGCTCTAGAAGATTTAGCTTTTTATTATATTTATCCAAAAGAGTATAAAAAAATTGATGATTTTTTAAAAGAAGAACAACATGCAATTCAATTAACTTTTAATAATTTTATTTCAACAACAAAAAAACTCTTAGAAAAAAATGGATATGATTTAGAAAAAATTAAAATCTATAGTAGAATTAAACATCACTATTCTATTTATCTTAAAATGCAAAGAAAAGGTATTTCTATTGATGAAGTACTTGACCTTTTTGCAATTAGAATTTTAGTTGATGATGATATAGATTGTTATAAAATCTTAGGCTCTATGAATATTGAATATAAACCATTAATTTCTAGATTTAAAGACTATATAGCAACACCTAAAGAAAATGGTTACCAAACGATACATACAACAGTATTTTACAATTCTAAAATTTATGAAATTCAAATACGTACATTTGAAATGAATGAAGTCGCTGAATTCGGTATTGCAGCCCATTGGAAATATAAATCAGGTGCTAAACAAACAACAAATTTAAACTGGTTAAAATCCTTAGAATTTTCAAATGAAAATGTTGAAGAATTCTATCAGGAAACAAAAGATGATTTATATACTGAAGAAATAGTTGTATATTCTCCGAAAGGAAGGATCTATAATTTACCTTTAGGTTCAACTGCATATGATTTTGCATTTGCAGTTCATTCAGATGTAGGTAAAAATGCAACTTCTTGTTTTATTAATAAAATAAAAAAGTCTTTATTAACAGAATTGAGAAGCACTGATATTATAACTATTGAAACTGGAGAAATACCAATAGCTAGATGTTCATGGGTTGATATGGTCCAAACATCTAGAGCAAAAAAACAAATTAAACTTTTATGTGCTCATAGACAAAAAGAGATTGATGACATGTATGGACTAAATATAATTGATACTGTTTTCTCAAGATATACTCTAGAAGTATCAAAAAAATATGAGATTGATACACCTCATAAAATTTCTGAAATTCTTGATTATTTTAAATATGTTAAACAAACTATTGAAAAAAAGATCATAAAAGATAGAGGAATTATGACTAGGTTTAAAATCTTAACTAGTAAAGTTAAAGAATTTAAATTTGATAACATCTTAATATATTCTAATTTTAGTATAAATTCTGTATCATTTGACCATTGTTGTCACCCTAAATTTGGTGATGATATTGTAGCATTTAGAAATGGAAATGAAGCGGTTATACATCATAAAATGTGTGATAAAGCTTATGATAAAATAAAAACAAAACATCAAATGCTATTTTGTAAATGGACAAAAGATACCTTGTACCAATACAAAATGGTAGTTAGTATGCCAAATAAAAAAGGTGAATTAGCAAGAGTTCTTACTTATATGTCACAATATGAAGGGTATATTCTTTCAGTTGAATATGGTAGGCAACTACATTCATATAGACAATATTGTGATATAGAATTTGAAATAAATAAATCTAATATTGATGAAGTAAGAAAAATTATAGAAAAAAAAGTAAAAGTTATAGAATTCTTCTCAAAAAAAGATGCTTATAATAAGTAGTAAAAAGGTTATAACAATTAATGGAAAATAAAGTTCAAGAAGCATTACAAGAAATTCAAAGAGGAACATCTGAAATAATTGATATTGAAGCAATTGAGAAATTGATTAAAAGATATTATGAAACAGGTGAAAACTTCTATGTTAAAGCAGGGTTTGATCCAACAGCTCCAGATTTACACTTGGGACACACCGTATTAATACAAAAATTAGCGGCTTTTCAAAAATTTGGTGGAATTGTTCAATTTTTAATTGGGGATTTTACAGCAACTATTGGTGATCCAACAGGTAAAAGTGAAACAAGAAAAATCTTAAGTGAAGAAGATGTTCAAAAGAATGCAGTTTCATATAAGACACAAGTTTTTAAAATACTAGATGAATCAAAAACAGAAGTAATGTTTAATTCAAAATGGTTAAAAGAATTAGGAACGGCAGGATTAATAACGCTAGCTTCTAACTTAACTGTTGCTAGAATGATTGAAAGAGATGACTTTTCTAAAAGATATGAATCCAATACTCCAATTGCTGTTAGTGAATTTATGTATCCATTATTACAAGGATATGATTCAGTTGCTATGAAGACAGATATTGAATTAGGTGGAACTGATCAAAAATTCAACCTTCTTATGGGAAGAACTTTACAAAAAGCTTATAATGAAAAACAACAAGCTGTATTAATGATGCCAATTCTAGAAGGTTTAGATGGTATTCAAAAAATGTCTAAATCTTTAGGAAATTATATTGGTGTAACTGATGAAACTTTTGATATGTTTGGAAAAATACTTTCAATATCTGATGAATTAATGTGGAGATATTTTGAACTTTTATCTTCTAAATCATTAAAAGAAATAGAAGATTTAAAAACTTCTGTAGAAAATAAAATTTTACATCCAAAAGATGTGAAAGACTCTCTTGCAATGGAAATTGTTGATAGATTCCATGGAATAGGAAAAGGTGAAGAAGCAAAAGCTGAGTTTAAAAGGGTTTTTGCAAAGAAAGATATCCCTGCTGAAATGGAAGAGTATCTATTTGAAGGTGAAATTTGGATTTGTCAAGTATTAGTTGATGCAAAACTCGTAAGTTCTACATCTCAAGCTAGAAGAGATGTAAAAGCAGGAGCAGTAAAGATAAATCAAGAAAAAGTTGTAGATGAGAAATTAAATTTACAAATTGGCGAGTATACTTTACAAAAAGGTAAAAAGAATTTCGCTAAGATAATTATAAAATAAGGGGCTGATTTTGAAAATAGGTAAATATGAAATTAAACACCCTATAATCCAAGGTGGAATGGGTGTAGGAATAAGCTGGGATCAATTAGCTGGTAATGTAGCTAAAGAAGGTGCCCTTGGTGTTATCTCTTCAGTTGGTACTGGTTATTACAGAAATATGAGCGAAGATGTTCAAGTTGTAATGAAAAAAGACAAACCTAAAGATGCAATGAACTTTTATTCAAGAGAGTCTTTTTTTGAAATTGTTGCAAATGCTAGAAAAATTTGTGGGGATGCTCCATTAGCTTGTAATATTTTATATGCATGTAATGATTATGGAAGAATGATGAAAGATGCTTGCGAAGCTGGTATTAACATTATTATCACAGGAGCTGGATTACCTACAAATATGCCAGAATTTACGCAAGATTATCCAGATGTTGCACTAGTTCCTATCGTTTCAAGTGCACGTGCGTTAAAGCTTATTTGTAAAAAATGGAAAAAATACAATAGAGTTCCTGATGCAATCATTGTAGAAGGTCCTTTAAGTGGTGGTCATCAAGGCTTTAAATATGATGATTGTTTTAAAGAGGAATTCCAATTAGAAAATATTGTTGGTCCAGTTATTGAAGAAGCAAAAAATTGGGGAGAAGATATTCCTATTATTGCTGCAGGTGGAATTTGGGATAAAAATGATATTGATAAGTATATTGCTATGGGCTGTACTGGTGTACAAATGGCTACAAGATTTATTGGTACTTATGAATGTGATGCTCATGCAAATTTAAAAAATGTATTATTAAATGCAAAAAAAGACGATATTAAATTAGGAAAATCTCCTGTTGGATTGCCAGCTAGATCAGTTAAAACTAATTTACAATTTTCTATGGAAAATAATACAGCACCAAAAGTACAATGTATTTCTAACTGTGTAGCTCCTTGTAACAGAGGTGTTGAAGCTAAAGCAGTAGGATACTGTATTGCGGATAGACTAGGTGCTGCATATAATGGCGATAAAGACACTGGACTATTCTTTACTGGTGCAAATGGTTATAAAATAGATAAAATTATTTCAGTAAAAGAATTAATCGAAAAACTAACACAAGGAGAATAAAAATTTTTAATAAATTTTTTATTCTTATTTTACTCTATCTTAGCTTTTCAATCTCAGCACTAAGTGCTGAGAATTTTAAAGAAGAATATCACTCGGCTAAAATGAGCTACTTAAAAGCAATTTTAAGAAAAGACACTAAAACAAAAATCAATGAATTAAAAAAACTTATTGTATTAGGTGAAAAATTAAATAAAAATACAAGACCTGATGTAAAAAAATTAGAGATATTACTTAAAAGAGAAAGTAAACTTTTAAAGCCTTCAAATATAAATAGTGTACTAACTAATAATTATACAATAAAATCAGTTTATACAAAGAACAACACAATAATAGTAAATTTCGATAATAAAATATCAAAAGAGGATATTAATTTTTTTGAATTAAAGAGAGGAAGTATATATAAAGATGTATTTGATATAAATGGAACCTTTAAGTATGCAAAGCCAACAATACTTAAAATAAACAATATTAAAAAAATTTCTATAGGCCAATACAAACCTAAAACACTGAGAATTGTATTAGCAAATGAAAAAAAATTAAAAACATTCTATACAATAAAAGAAAAACAATTAGTTATAAACATACGTGATTTAAACAATAAAACTATTCCAGAGAAAAATGAAATAAAACCACTAATAAAGATCCCAAAATCAATACCTATTAAAATAAATTCAAATAACTATGTAGATACTGAAAATGAAATAAAAACAATTAATACAAAAAACAATTCAATAGTAATTGAGTTTAATAAAAATTTTACGAAAAAAGACTTTTCTTATTCATCATATAAAAACAATGGTAATTATGAAGATGTTTTTGATTTAAATGGTAAGTTTAAATATACAAAACCTATCAAATTAAGTATTAACAGTCTTAAAAAAATTACTGTTTCTAATAAAAATAATAAAACAAGAATTAGAATTTCTAATAAAAAAGATTTAAAAGTTTATTATATTTTAAATAAAAAAAAATTAACTATAAAAATCGCTGGCATAACAAGTACAAAAAAAGAAAAAGTATTACCTTATGCAAATTATAAAAGTAAAACTATTGTAATTGATGCTGGTCATGGAGCAAAAGATTCAGGAGCTATTGGACCAAAAAGAAGATATGAAAAGGTCGTAACATTAAAAGTTGCTAAATATTTATACTCAATTTTGAAACAAAGGGGACATAAAGTTTATCTAACAAGAAGCAAAGATACTTTTATAAAAGTTGGAAAAAGAACCGACTTAGCTTTAAGAAAAAATGCAGATGTCTTTATTTCAATTCATGCTAATTCAGTACCTAAAAAAGATGCTGCAAAAGTAAATGGTATTGAAACATACTATTTAAGTCCAGCAAAAACAGAAAGAGCAAAAAGAGTTGCAGCAAAAGAAAATCGATCTGATATAGGGAAAATGAGTAATTCAAATACACAAGCTTTTCTTTCTTCTCTAAATAGTCCAAAACTTAGGTACTCTAGACTTTTATCAATTGATGTACAAAGAGAAATGCTAGCTTCAGTTGGAAGAAAATATAAAGTTAAAGATAAAGGTTCTAGACCTGGACCATTTTGGGTGCTATTAGATGCTCCACAAGCTTCTATATTAGTAGAAGTTGGTTATATCTCTCATCCTATAGAAAGTAAGAGATTATATAATAGTTCGTATCAGAAACTATTAGCAAAAGGTATGGCTAATGGAATTGATGCATATTTTGAAATGAAAGCAAGATTTGATTAAGAAGAAAGTTTATTATTCTCTAAAAAAGTTTTAATTTCTTTTATTAAGTTTATTTGTTTTTTTCTTATCACTGGTAGTTCATTTAAAGAGAAGAATTTAACTTTAGAATTTTCCCACGATAAATAATTACTTTTTAGTTTATCCTCATAAAACATTTCAGATAAACCTTCAATATTAGAAGCATTAACTATCCAAATACCAATATCTTTCTCTAAGTTTACTTGTTCAAAATAATCTTCAAAAAGCCCTATTTCAACCTTTAAACTACTCTCTTCAAATAGCTCCCGTTGAGCACATTCATATGGATTTTCATCTTTTTCTTTAAGACCTTTTAATGAACCCCATTTATCTTTACTTAAAACAGATTTACATAATAATATCTTTATATCATTTTTACTAACTAAATAAGGAACAACACCATATGCCTTAATATGAGATTTCATAAACTAACCTTTTTAAGAATCTATTTTCTTTTTATAAAATATTAAAGAAGCAACTATCCATATAATAAATGGTAATAAAATTGAAATTTCTGGTATTACAATACCACCACTTGTAAATTTGAAAAGCATGAAAAATACTCCCCAAACAATCAATGTTCCAAAGATTGATACAGATGTAAATTTACCCACATTAAAAAACCTACTATTTAAAGAAGCGTATGAAAAAACAAGAAGAAGTATTGGTATTACAAAAAAGGGAACAATTACTTGATTATATAATGTTCCTCTGATTTTATCAGTATTTATACCTTGATTAGATAATAATATCAAGGCAGATACAGCATCAAGAACAGAAAAATTTGACTTTGATTCATAAACATTATCAAGAATTTTAGGCTTAAATCCTTCTAATGTATTTAAAAACTTCTCATACTTTATATCTAACTTTGATGTTTCTAAATCCATATTAGAAGGTTTATTCATTATTTTTGCATCAACAACATACCATTTGTTATTTTGAAAATATGCATTTTTTGCAACAATAGATTGAACTATATCTCTATCTTTTATCTTATAAATATGTATACCTTCAGCTCTTTTTTCTAAAGGTAAAAGTTTTTTAAAATAAACATAATTGTCATTATATTTTAAAAAAATATCTGCTTTTGTACTCGTAAAATATTCATTATGTAAAATCTTTCTTTTTTGCTCATAAGAATAAGCTAAAGGAGTAATTTGTAATAAAATTAGTAAAGTAATTAAGAATAATGATATTTTTACTACAGGGGAGTATATATCTTTACTTCTACTTCCAAGTGCATTAAATGCAACTAATTCATTATTTTTTACAAATATTACTAGGGTAACTATCCAAGCAAAAACAATAGATAAAGGTAATGCTAATGTTAATGTGAAAAAACCATTATATAATATATATAAAAGTTGTAAGTTTGCAGAGTCTGGTAGTTTCTTAAAATTCTGTAAAAAATCAATTCCTACAAAAAATAGTTCTAACGAGATGAGAACAATAGTAAAATTTAGTAAATATTTTTTTAAAATATATCTTGTTAATATGCTCATTTTACTTCAATGTAAATTTGGATTTTACCTGATCAATCTCTTCAGTTTTAAGTGCTTCAATTGCTTTAATAGTATGGGCTATTATATCTTGTAGTTTATTCAATTCTTCTTTTGAAAAGTTACTTAATACGTAATTTGCAACATCACTTTTTATTTGAGGTTTTCCAATTCCAATTCTAACACGAATATACTCTTTTCCACAATGTGCATCAATAGATCTTAATCCATTATGTCCACCATGTCCACCACCAATTTTATACTTAACTGTACCAAAAGGTAAATCTAAGTCATCATGAATAACAATAATATCTTCAATAGCTATTTTATAATAATCCATAATTGAGCCAACAGCCTCACCTGAATTATTCATATATGTAGTTGGTTTTGAAAATAAGTTATAAGCTGATTTTAAAAGTGTAGATTGAAAGTTTGATTTATTTATATTTGAAGTTGTAAGATTTTTGGTCATCTCATCGATAACCATAAATCCTACATTATGTCTTGTTAATTGATATTTATCACCAATATTTCCAAGACCAATTATTAAATGCATTATAAAGTTAAATTACTTAGCTTTAATTATACCAACAACTGGAACTCTTGGATCTAGGAAACAAGTTACTGAATCAGCAAGCTCTAAATTTCTAACTAATACATTATGACCAACATCTAAATCAGTTACATCAATTGTAATATTTTCTGGTAAGTTTTCAATTGTACATTTTACTGGAACTCTTTTAGTGTGAACCATTAAAAGACCTTTGTTTTTAACACCAATTGCTGTACCTGTAGTAATAACAGGAACTTTATAAGATGCAATTACACCAGCTTGTGCAACCATTAAATCAACATGTAATAAAGTTGAAGTCAATGGACATTTTTGGTACTCTTGTACTACTACTTTATAAACTGTTCCTGCAACAGTAACATCAAATGCAATTGTTTCTTTATTTCTTAAAAATTTAATAAATACATTGTTTTTAAATGCAGTAGAAACATTTTCTAAACCTTTACCATAGATATTTGCAATTATATATCCATCTCTTCTTAAAGTTTTAGTTGCTTGTTTTGTCATACTATCTCTAACGATACCCTCTAACATAACGATCCTTTTAATATTTTTATTTTAGGGCGCAATTATATTTAAGTTTTGCTAAATTTTTAATTAACTCTTCTTGATATTAATAGTTTAACTTTTTATAATCGTATTTTAGATATTATAATTTAATTATAAAACATATTAATAGAAGGTTCAAATCCCATGACAATACTAGATGGAAAAGCATTATCTAATAAAATTAAAGATGAAGTAAAAATTGAAGTTGAAGAACTTATAAAAGAAAAACATATAACTCCAGGATTAGCAGTTATTTTAGTTGGAAATGATGCTGCTAGTGCAACATATGTAGCTAGTAAAGCAAAATCTTGTAAAAATGCAGGCATTTATTCAGTAGTACATGAAATGCCTGATACTATTACACAAGAAGAACTTCTTGAAACAATCAAAAGAATGAACGAAAATCCATCTTTAGATGGTATCTTAGTTCAATTACCATTACCAAAACATATCGATACAACAACAGTACTAGAAGCAATCGATCATTTAAAAGATGTAGATGGTTTCCATCCTTATAATGTTGGAAGAATGGTTTCAAATTTAGATTCTTTTTTACCTGCAACTCCTTTTGGTGTAATGAGAATGTTTGAAGAATATGGAATTGATTTAGTTGGCAAAAATGCATGTGTGATTGGAAGTTCAGATATTGTTGGAAAACCAATGGCATCACTTTTAATCAATGCAAAAGCGACTGTAACTGTATGTAATTCAAGAACAAAAGATTTAAAAGCACAAACATTAGCTTCGGATATTGTTATCATTGCAGTTGGTATTCCTCATTTATTAAAAGCTGACATGATAAAAGAAGGTGCAATTATAATTGATGTTGGTATTAATAGATTAGATACAGGGAAATTAACTGGAGATGCAGACTTTGAAGATTGTAAAACTAAATCTTCATTTATTACGCCAGTTCCAGGTGGAGTAGGACCAATGACAATTGCAATGCTTCTAAAAAATACAGTTAAAGCTGCTTATTTAAGAGAAACAAGAGAAAGTAAATAATGGTAAAAAAGTTTTATAACTGGTCTTCTTCATGGACTGGAACTATTGTAATTGTATTAGTAATTATGTCATTTATAGCTCAAGCTTTTGTAATTCCTAGTGGTTCTATGAAAAACTCTCTATTAATAGGAGATATGCTTTTTGTAAAAAAATTCTCTTATGGTGTTCCAATTCCAAGAATTCCTTGGTTAGAGATTAAAATGCTTCCAGACTTTAATGACAATGGCCATTTAATTGAAGGTGATAGACCAGAACGTGGAGATATTGTAGTTTTTAGATATCCAAAAAATGAAACTATTCATTATGTGAAAAGAGCCGTAGCAACTGGTGGAGATTTAATAGCACTACAAGATAAAAAACTATTACTTCACCCAAAAGAAGGTAATGAATTCGTTAAAGCAAACTATCCAAAAGAAAATATTATTGAAGTTGGAGATAAATTATGGGTAGTAAATCCATATAAAAAAGAACATCCAGGTATTCATAATGACCCTACTGTTGTTAATAATGGATTAAATCCTCAAGAACTATTTAATCTAAGACCTATTATAGTTCCAGAAGATGAAACATTTATGATGGGAGATAATAGAGATCATTCAAATGATTCTAGATTTTGGGGAACAGTTCCATATAAATATATTGTAGGAACTCCTTGGATTATTTATTTTTCATGGGATAAAAACAAAGAGATTAGATGGGATAGAGTACTTAAACAAGTAGAAACTATTGAAGAGAAAATGAATACAAAATCAATTAAACTTGATCATGAAAAAGGAATTTATTAAATGAAGTATTTTATTGGTGCAGATCATGCAGGTATAGATATCAAAGCTTATGTAAAAGAATTATTTGAATCTCGTGGACATGAAGTAATTGATTTAGGTCCTAATACAAAAGACAGAGTAGATTATCCAGATTTTGCAGCTAAAGTATGTGAAAATGTTTTAAAAGAAGAAGGAAGCAAAGGTATTTTAATCTGTGGTTCTGGAATTGGTATGAGTATGGCTGCAAATAAATTTGATGGAATTAGAGCAGCACTATGTCATAATGAATATTCTGCAAAAATGGCAAGAGAGCATAATGATGCAAATGTAATTTGTCTAGGTGAAAGAGTATCTGGATTTGGAATGGTTGAAGCTATTATAGATTCATGGAATAATTCATCTTTTGAAGGTGGAAGACATGAAGGTAGAGTTAATAAAATAAATGCACTAGGAAAAATGGGAAGCTGTAGAAGCTAACATTATTCTTAATATCTAAAATACTTTAAGGATTATTATGAGAGAACCTTGGCAAATATATCTAATGATGTTTATTGTTGTAGTATTAATCTTATTTGGTAAAAAAATGATGTTCTTTTCTGATAAGGAAAATGATAAAAAGCCGAAGGATGATAAGTGATTAACTCAAAGATAATTGATTATATATTCTCTTCTGCCTCTATTCAACGATGGAATGATTATCCTCGAATGGTAGAACTAGTTGAACTTGATAAACAAGCTCATAAATTTATAATTGCCTACTTTATTGCAAAACTTGAAAAAGATGTCAACTATACTCATTTAATTGAAGCAGGAATATTTGAATTCCTGCGACGTGTAGTTGTAACTGATATTAGACCTGATGTATTTAGAAAAGCCTTACAAAAAAAATCAAAAGAGATAAATACTTGGGTTATTTCCAAGCTATCACCTTCATTAAAAGATATTGATAATGGTGTTTTTTTACAAAAATTTGAAGAGTATTTAGAGAATCCCGAAATATATAAAAAAGAAAGATTTATCCTAAAAGCAGCTTCTTATTTAGCTACAAAATGGGAATTTTCTATTGTTTATCAAACAAGTCAGTTTTTAACTGATATTGATGATGTCAAAAAAAGTGTTGATGAAGAGATTGAAGACTATTACGAATTAATAGGAGTTCGAAAAATTGCACTTAATAAAAAGCTTGCAAAAATTATTGATTTAAGCGGACGACTTAGATTTCAAAAACGATGGGCTCAAACGCCAAGAGTTCCCGAAACATCTGTTTTAGGGCACATGCTTACTGTTGCAATATTTGGATACTTCTTTTCAATTGATGTAAATGCTTGCGATAAAAGAATTCAAAATAATTTCTTTACAGCCCTATTTCATGATTTACCTGAAGCACTTACAAGAGATATTATAACTCCAGTGAAATACTGTGTTGATGAACTATCAGATATTATTGCAGAGTATGAATTAGAAAAAATAGAAGATGATATTTTACCAAATATACCAGAAGAATTAAAAGATGAATTTTCATATATTCTGGGACTTTACGATGGTAAAAAAGAAGAGTTTGAAAATAAAATTTATGAAGATAAAATTCAAATAGTAGAAGATGTATCAAAATACAATCAAGATAAATACAATCCAATCGATGGCTTAGCCTTAAAACAATGCGATAAATTATCAGCATTTGTAGAAGCTAGTCTTTCGATTTCGCATGGAATAAAGTCAAAAGAATTAATCAATGGTAAAAAAGAAATTTTAAAAGGTCTTAAAGAAATTAGTGGAATTGATTTTAAAGAAATTGCTACAAAAATTGATCATGATTTTGGGACAACAGGACAAACTCAAGTTAGAATGGATTTCGACTAATTCTACATAGCCTATTTAATAGGCTATGTAGTAACTATTTTCAAATATGTTCCCAAAATGTTTCAAAATTAACATCATTTCACTTTTACCCATAATGTGCTTTTATCATTTTTATAATTTATAACAAAATGGTTAGTTTCATCTTTAAAAATATCACTCCATCTCTCTAATCCATAATTTTGTGCATTTAATGATGGGCTTTTCTTTTTTAAATATTGTGCAATCAATGAAACATTTGCAAAACCATTATCACCTTTTGTATTAATAATTGCTTCCTTTAGTAATTTTATTAGTTTTTTTTTCTGCTTTATTCTTGGTAGTTCAAAGAATGTTGAAAATGCTTTTCTTAAAGATAAAGGTGTTTTCTCTTCACCAAATCCAATACTTTCAATTCCTTTTGTTTTAATATCCATAGCCAATGTTGTAAAATCACTATCACTTGATACTAAGACAATAATATCTATATTTGATTGATGCGTAGTATTTGTTACATCAATAGCAATTTTTAAATCAACAGAATTTTTACCAGAAATATTTGGAAAGATTTGAACTGGTTCTATTGCAAACTCTTTTAATTTTTCATCCCAATTTGTACTCTGATTGCTTCTCCAATCATGATAAGCTTTATTTATTGTTATTTCACCTATCTTTTCAAGTTCATTAAATATTTCATTTGCATACTTTGAACTAATATTCTCACAATCAAAAAAGACAGCAATTTTTTTATTAATCATATTTTGTCCTTTTGATTACTACAGAAGATATAGTATTAAATATCAATTTTGTCGTTAGTGCATTTTGATTTAATTGTTTTGGTAGTAGTTTTTTATTCATGTGTTTCCTTAAAGTATAACTTATTATTTAATGAATGGTATTACTTTTTCAAGTAAGAAATAAGTTTATAATTTAAGTTAAAGGATTGGAATAAGTTCTCATAAAAACTATTCACTATTAAACACATTAACCTTTGCATTCTTAAATCTAGAACGAGCCTAAACTAAAGATAATCTATTATTACTTAATGGGACTTATATTTGTATAAAGTAAATTAAAACTGTTCCCATTTTTGTTCCCAAAACATATTAAATCATAAAGTAACTGTCACCGTTTTAGTCTAATTATTGGTAATGTCGGAATATATCTAATTTAGAATCGATTTTGATTAAAATATAGCTTTTAAAAGCTATATTTTAAGTTTGCGTAGAAATATCTTCCTGGATCATTTAACAACTCAGTATCTCCTGAACCTATATATTTTATATCGTTATATGTATTTGTAGAAGCATATGTTTTATCTAATACATTATCAACACCTAATGTAAATCCAAAGTTTTTATTTAATTTATTATTATATTTTAAATTTACTAAAGCATATCCGGCTAATTCTTGTTCTCCATTTGCACTATCATAGGTATCCCATCTGTCAACAGCAATTATCTCTGTCGTAATTTTTGAACTATCTAATTCATAATTTAATGAAATATTTGCTTTTAATGGCGGAACCTCAGCTAAATCTTTATCATTTTGTCCACTAAGATTTTCATCTTTTTTCCCTCTTTGAAATGCAAGTCCATAATCAAAAGAAAACTCATCATTCATATAATAAAATCCGCTAACATCAATACCATAAATTTTTGCATCTACATTTTCAAATCCTGTTCCATTTATACTATAAATGTAATCCTTTAAGATTGAGTAAAATAGTTTTGTTCTTATATTAAAAGTTCCGATAGTTTTTTCAAAACCTAAATCAGCTTCATAATTTTTAGTATCTTCTAAATCATTATTAAAGCTTCCATAATATAACTCTCTTGCATCAGGAACCCTTGAGGATTTTCCAATACCTGCAAAGTATTTTGTCTCTTCATCTGCATTATAAATAGCAAATATATTTGCATTTAATGAAGTATATTTTTGATCTGTTTTTGTTGCACCAATTGAATCAATATCAGTATAATCATATCTAGCTCCTACTTCAAAATCTAACTTACCAAAAGACTTCTCTATTTTTGAGAAAATAGCTTTATTTGTAGTATCTGTTGAAGCTAGTGTAGTAGAAGGAGTGTTAGTTAAACCTGTTGAATCAAAAGTCGTGTAACTTTCACCTTTCCAGTTTCTAACACTTGTATCTAAACCTAATGTTAGTAAAGAATCAGCTATTTCCATACTATTTTTTAATTTCATACCCCAAATAGATGATTTCATATGATTTGTCTTATATCCTGTTCCACCCATAGCTGTATAATCTCTTAGTTTAGTACTCATAGGATGATCAACATTTGAATAGTAATAGTCTAGATTTAACTCTTTTGAAAATGAAGATAAATCTCTTTTTACATATCCTAGAGTATAAATGTTTGAATCGTCATAATCTGCATCCATAGGAGTATTTGGATACAAAATATTATCACTTCTATTTGCTGTATATGATAGTTTAAGATCAGAGTTGTCATCTATATTATAAATAGCTTTTGTAAGAAGTGTTTTTTTCTCATATGCTTCTAAATCACTTTTAGAGTATTGACTTGTAAGGGGAACACCATTTGCTTTTTGTTGTTCTAAAAAGTCATTTCCTTCACCATCTTCGTATTGCTCGCTATTTTCAATAGAAGTAGAAATCAATAGTTTAAACTTATCAGTTCCACCACTAATTGTAGCACTAGCTTTTTTATATCCAAAGCTTCCAGTACCTAAATTTATCTCGCCCTTTACATCTTTAGTAGGTTCTTTTGTTTTAACTATTACATTTCCACTAAGTGTTCCAAAATTTTCAACATCATAAGGACCTTCTATTACTTTTACACTTTCAATATTATTTGATAAAACATGAGAAGTTGTAGGATCCATTCTATTTGGACATGCACCATATATTTTTGCATCATCAATTAAAATATTGATATTATCTTTTTTTTGCCCTCTTAAAATAATATCATTTGCAATTCCACTTCTTCGTACAATAGATATTGATGATATGTTCTTACTAAGAGCCTCAGCTAAATCAGCACTCTTGATTTGTTCATTACTAATATCTTTTACTATTTTTGTATTTGCTTTTTCAACTACACTGATTTTATCTAAGACTTTTGTTTCGTCTGCTTGTAATATAACACTTGCACATACCAAAGATAAAGAGATGATTCTTTTCATGAAGTTTCCTTGAAATAATTTTGTGTAATTATTACAAAGAGCTGTTAATTTTCTGTTAACTTATAAGTTTTTAGAATAATTCTTTTATTTCTTTTTCTGTTTCTTTTATTTTTATAGAGATATCATCCCACTTCATATGTTTTGACATTATTTCACATACTTTATCCACACAAGCTAATGCTTTTTTCTTATCTACAAAAGATAATAAAATCCTTCTTGATAAAAAATCAATAGGCTCTTTAACAAACTCATGTTCAATACAATATATTACTTCTGCTTGAATATATGGAAGAGAATCATCTATTAAATTATATGCATTATATTTTTTTGCATACTCTAATACTTCAATAGCTCTATCTCCATATAAATAAAGAAGACTTTCTTTTATGTATTTACTTACATCATGCGCGTTCATTAATTCTAAAACTTTTTCTTTTTCTAAAATGGAACCTACAACCTTTTGATTTTCAGTTTGGCAAGGATTGAGTACGGTTAAATCTTTTTTCTTAATTGTATAATCAACTAACTGTTCTGCCATTTTTCGATAAGTTGTCCACTTTCCTCCTGCAATTGAAATTAAACCATTTTTTGAACTTGTTATTAAATGTTCACGGACTACTTGTTGTGTAGGTTTTGAATTCTTAGGCTTTATTAAAGGTCTTATTCCACACCAAGAAGATAATATATCTTTCTTACTGATTTTCTCATCAAAATAATCATTTACATGCGATATTAAATATTCTATTTCTTCTTGCAATGCTATTGGGTTATTAGTGTATTTCACTTCATTATCTGTTGTTCCAATAAGACATCTATTTAAATATGGAAGTATAAAGATAATTCTTCCATCTTTTGTTTTTGGTATTAATATACCTTCATCAAAAGGTAAAAACTTTTTTGGAACTACTATGTGTATTCCCGAACTAAGACTTAAAATATCATCAGCTTCATTATCATCTAATAATCTTATCTTGTCTACATTTGCACCTGTTGCATTCACAATTGCTTTTGCATTAACTTCATATAAGGTGTTTGTATCTTTATCAAAATAGCTAACTCCCTTTACAATATTTTGATTATCATAAGTAAAATTTTTAACTTCACAATAATTTTTAACTTCACAAGAAAAACTTTTTGCAGTTTGTAAAAGTGCAATTACCATTCGAGAGTCTAAAAATCTTCCATCATAAAAAGATATTGCACCTTTTAATTTATCTTTCTTTATACTTGGTTGAAGAAGATTTAAAACTGTTTTATTTAAAAAGTAATTACTTCCAATATTTTGAGCCCCTGCTATTAACCTATATAAAAGCAAACCTGCATAGATATAAAAAGCTTCAATATAACTATATACTGGCGTGTCAATTTTTAATCTTCTTGCTAAATGGGGAGCATTATTTAAAAACATTGCCCTTTCGTTTAGTCCTTCTTTTACTAAGTCATATTGTTCTTTATCAAATTTTTTAACAGCTTTTTCTAAATACCTTACTCCACCATGAATAAGTTTTGAGCTTTTTGAACTCGTACCAGATGCAAAATCATTAGCTTCAAGAAGAAGTACTTTATATCCACGAGAACTTGCATCAAGTGCAATTCCAGAACCAGTTGCTCCTCCACCTATTATTATAAAGTCATATATTGTATCAGAAGAACTTAGATGCATAATTTTCCTTTTTATAGTAGATAAATAGTATAACATTTTTTGTAAAGATGAGATATAATTACATAAACAAAAAAGGAAATAATTTGAGTAAAATAGTATTAGATATTGATGATAAAAACACAGATATTGTATTAACAATTTTAAATAATTTAAAAACAGGTTTAATTAAACATATATCAGCACCTACAAATAGTATAAATTCTAGACTACAAGAAAAAAAGCTTCTAAAACAACAAAATCTTCAAGAAGATGAGTTTTTGAGTTCTAGTCCAAGTACGGGAAAATACCTTTCAAAAGCTGCATATAAAAATAAGTTAAAAAAAGGATAAAAGATGCAAATACTTATATTTTCACTAATAATTTTAGCCATATTAGCATACGTAATTTTTAAAATTAAAAAATCGTTTACAAAAAAAGATATTATCTATTTCTTTGTTATATTAGGACTAATAATAGCTGCAATTGTTTATTTTAATAAAATGCAAGAGGAAAAACTTCCAAATGTATTTAAAGCAAATTATTTACAAGAGAATAATATAGAGATTTTGAAGCTATCTTCAACACAAGTAAACTTTGAGGTTTTAAGCAGTACAAAATCTATTTATAATTTTATTTATATCATTAATAGAGACAACAAAGAATTTGTATGTGAAGCTAAGAATGTAGAAGTTTTATTAATTGAAGATGAATATGTTATCAAAAAATATAAAGAAGAGTGTAGATTAAAATAGTAGAGTACTTCTCTACTATTTATGCAGGTTTAAAACTCTGCTTTGTTTTACAAACATGAGGGAAAAGACAGTTATCACAATCTGGCTTAACTGCTTTACAAATATATCTTCCAAATAAAACCATAGCTTGATGAAAAATATGTAAATCATGTCCTTTTAATTTCTTAACTAAATCAGCCTCTGTAATCTCAACATTTTTACCATCACTAAGTCCTAATCTATGTGAAACTCTAAATACATGAGTATCTACAGCCATTAAATTTGCACCCTCAAACTCAATCATAAAAACATTTGCCGTTTTATTTCCAACACCGGCTAGTTTCATTAGTTCTTTTTGAATATGAGGAATTTGGGCATCATAATTATCAATTACACTTTGAGCCATTTTTATAATATTTTTAG
>Ga0105357_10000339_pt1 | contig 24412 bp, 50 predicted proteins | sample GOMGulsemesocosm_4_FD_83660 | JGI IMG/M metagenome (GOLD analysis project Ga0105357, IMG submission 83660) | Methane-oxidizing microbial communities from mesocosms in the Gulf of Mexico - GOM15B Gulf of Mexico | ecosystem: Environmental > Aquatic > Marine > Cold seeps | place: USA: Gulf of...
AGGGATCAAGAAGGTAAACGGCAACCACGACTCCGCTGGCATTGCGCTCTTTGAGGCCGTATGTATTGCCCTGAGTAAACTTCGAAAGCGCCCACATTTCCCGGAACTGCTGCGGCGTCTGATAGTGGTTAGGCTTTGCCAGCACAGGCGACAGCTCAGAATTCTCCACGGTCTGCCAGATTCCAGAAGACGCCCGCCCCTTCAGCGCAAACGGAAGCTTGCCGATATCAGTGGCGAGGCGAGAAACGCAGGCATACAGCGTAGGGTACTGAAGCAGCGAATCAAGGCGCTGCTCCTTGTTTCGCTGCCATGCCCCAGTGAAAGGCTCGCTCACCATTGGCCACCAACCACGGGACGCAGGCACCTGCGACACGGATTTCTCGCGGCGCTTAATCTCCATCCCGAAAAGTCGCATGGCGGGCCTTTACTCTTGGTTTGCTTCGGTGTTCTTGCGAGCGCGGCGCTTGGCCGGCTTCGGTTCTGGTTTTTCTACCGCGTCAGACGCCGAGGTCTCGACGGCGGGGGGCGGCGGAGTCTCGACCACTTCAAGTGCCGGCACTTCGTTCGCCCGCATATCGCGGGTCATGTAGGTGCCGCGCCCCAACTTCTGCAACGGGATCGCAAAGCGTTCCTGCATTTCCTGCTGCCGACCGCTCTTGTGCGTAAAGATAACTTTCATGATCTTCTCCGTGCCATCTCGTAGAAGGGGCCGCGGTGCAGCCCCTTGAGCCAGATGGCTCGGTTACGCCCAGTTGACGCCGGTCAGGTACGCAACAGCCGAGTCGCGACGACGCGCCCAGTTGATGGTGCGCTCTGCACGGAAACCAACCAGGTTGCGCTGCCACAGCGAGACCATGACAGTGGTGGCGCTGGTCGGATTGTCCGGCGCGTTATCCATCTGCAGCGATGCTTCGGTAGACATCGACAGATCGATTCCGCCCTCGTCACCCAGGTAGATGTCGCTGGCGTTAACCAGGGCCACGATGTGGCCGCTAGTATCCGCAGGCACATACTCGGAGACGATTACCGGCAGACCGGACAGCGTGCCGCCCATCATGGTGATGCCGGGGAACTCGGGTTGCCCCAGCGGGTTGACCATCAGGCTGAGCGACAAAGCCACAGTGGCCGGCATCACGAACACACCAGAGGTCGGCGCGTTGTTGGCTGCGATGAACTGGCCGTACAGCGCCTTCAGGTCAGCGCGAACCGCATCCGCATCAGTACCACTGGAGACGATGCCGGTAACGCCATTCAGGATGGAAGCCGGGCTGACGCCGGCAGAAGCGGCCTTGGCCGGGTCGATGAAGTCCAGGTCCAGGCGCTCACGCAGCGCGGCGGCCAGCTGGTCACGAATAATCAGATCAGCAGACGGGCTGGAATCGCGGATGGTTTCCATGGTTGCGACGGCGATGTTGGCGACCTTCAGCGGCTCCAGCGTGGTGCGATTGAAGTCAAACTTGGTCAACGGCTTGGCTTGACCCTCACCAACCCAGTAGCCGTCACCGCCAGAGGTCTGGCCAATCAGCGGAACACGGAACGGAACCCGGCGCAGCGAAGGAATGCCGTTCTGTCCAAAGCGACCCATGATGGTCTGCGGGCGCAGGTACTCGACAAAGTCGGCGTAAACCGAAGTCTCTTCGCCAACCAGCGGGCCAGCCCAAGTGGGATCACTGGTGGTCGCAGCCGCAACCGCAGCCTTGGTGACCAGTCGCTGCGTGGCGGCGATGATCGAGTCTTGGCCGTCGTACAGGGACTTGGCGATATCGATGGCATTGCGGTGCTCAAGATGACCCAGCGCAAGGCACTTGGCAGCGCGCGCGAAGGCAACGCCCGGCTCCAGCTTCTGGGTATTCTTGGCGCGCACCTGCAGGCCTTTGCCGATCTCGTAACCGGTGCCTTCTTTGGCTTGCTCGCCTCCGACAGAAGGAGTCGCGGGCTTGGCTGACTTGGCTTCGCGCTTTTGACGGTCGCGCAGCAATTCGAGGTGCTTTTCGATGGCGTCTGATTCAGACTTCAGCGTGTCGTATTCTTCGCGCTGCTCCGCATCCAGGGTGGCGCCCTCTTCGGCGGACTTATCCAGAATGGAGTCCATACCGGCCTGTTTTTGCTTCAGAGTCGACTCGAAGTCGGCAATTTGTTCTGCGATGGTTTTCATTGCATTGCCCTCCTGGGGCTTCGGTGCTTTGAGGTTTTTGGTGATGCTTGCCGAAGCGCCGGCAGGTTTATCAATGCGCACAACCGTGGGCAGCTTCTTGCCTGACGCGGCCAGCTGCTCGCGGTCGAACGACTTGATAGAGGTGATGGTGGCCTCGGCATTTGCCGGGATGGTCACCAGGGATAACTCCAGCCATTCCCACTTAGTGAAGTGGATGCCGCCGTTATCCATGAAGCTGTACTCCAGCGGGCGGAAGCCGATAGAAAGCCCCCGCACCAACTGATGCTTGAGTGATTGCCAGGCTTCTTCCAGTCGCGCAGCCAGCCCTTGCGGCGCATCGACCTTGGGGATGCTTCCACGAACCTCGATACCGGCCTTGGTTGCCTTTGCGGTAAGAATGGTGCCTACCGGCAGCATGCGATCGTGCTGCCAAAGCAGCGCCAGCGGCAACTTGTACTCGGCACCCGACGGCTCGACGATGTCATCCATGCGGTCGGTCGCTGGCGTCGACGCGATGCCCACGAACTCACGCGCCTCATCATCGACCGCCTTGATAGTCACGACGCTGTGCACGCGAGTTGTGCTGGCCGCCATCTTTTCCAGATCCATTCGGACCTCCAGAAACGAGAAAACCCGCCGAAGCGGGTCTGTTGGTTACTGCCTGGCGCTAGCCGAGCACGAACATTTGGTATTTCTTGGTTGCCGCTGGCGGGTTAAGTGCCATCAGCGTCACTGCGTTGAGCATGGCCATTAGCGGGTCAATCTTCGACGAGCCAGAGGCTTGCTTGGTAATCAGTATTGAGTTGGCGCGATTCTCGATCCGGGCGTTGCCGACACACCATGCCATCAGCGGTTGCTCTGCAGGGGCGAATGAGCCGTCCGCCAGCCAACGCTCGGCAGTCTTGATAGCGCCGCCCAGCTTCCAGCCTTGGCTTACGCCGACAATCTTGTCGTTGGGTATTCCGCGCTCTTCCAGCTTATCGAGAATGGTGCCGAGCCCAACCGGGTCACAGCCGATCTTGTCGAGCAGCCCAGCGTCGTGCACTTGCTCGCAGATGTCGGCCAGCTCTTCGACATCTTCGCCAACGCGCTCAACCAGTGTCAGGTGGCCGTCGTTTGCAAAGTCCTGCAGGGCGGGGGCGATATCCTGCCGGCGCTTGAGCACTGATGGGTGCGCCCAGGCATATCCCCATCCCAACTTGCGGCCCGTATCCTTCTCCCGGCCTACAGCGTAAAGCCCAAGAAGGTCATCAAGGCCGCCGCCGTCGACTCCAAGGTCAACCACCTCGCTGCGTTCCAGCAGCTGGGTGAGCGTGCACGGCTCGACCTGGTCCTCCCAGAACTCGGCACCAGCCCAGCGATCAGAGCGCAACGCCAGCCCGATCTCTACATTGAGGTGCTTCGCCAGGAATACCTGCAGCGACCCGTCTGTTTTGTCCTTTCTCTTTCGCAGCTGGTCTTCCAGCCACTCCCTGCTGACTGAGCGGCCAAGATTTGGGTTTGTGAAATGGAAGTTGGCGGGGTCCATGTAGGACTTGGCCTTAACCATCGCTTCCGGGAACTCATACAACACCCCGAGCGATCTGCGGTCGACGATGATTCCGTCGCGCACGTCGCGGTAATACTGCAGCTTCTCCTTGAAGACGCCGGCCGGTGGCTTCTCGCTTTGAGTGGTGAGGTAGATCACCCAGCCCTCATTGCGCGACACCTGCCCACCAGTAGCCTCCATGAACATGGCGTCAGCGGTGGGCTTTGACCCGAACACCCAGTGCTCATCGATCATCACCCGGCCAGCCTTCTTGCCGGATACGGTGTCTGTGTCGGCAGCAACAACCTTCAGGCTGTTGCGATTAACCCTATGACTGATGGTCCGGATATGGTCCTGAATATGGAACATGTCGGACAACTCATCGTCCGCCCGCACCATCCCTGCCGCCGGCTTGTAGCTGTTGTCGGCGACCTCTTTGGTCGGCGCCAGGATCAGATGCTCTTCTTCTTCGCGCCAACACAGGATCAGCGCGGTCAGCATGATGCCTGCGGCGATGGTCGACTTGGTGTTCTTCTTGCTGATCAGGAGGTAAAACTCCCTGATCAACTGGTTGCCAGTCTCGGCGTCATAGGCACCGAAGATCGCACCGACAAAATCGAACACCCACTGATCTGAACACTCGCCGAACGTCGGCTTGCCCGGAAGGTCGACAACTCGCAGCTGCTTGAAAATATTGAGCGCGCGCTCGGCCTCAGCCTTGAAAATTGGCGCAGGGATGATCGTCTGTCCGTTCTTGAGCCTCTCAGCCCAGTCAGGACAGGCAGTAGACCAGTCCACTTACTTGACCGCATGTAGCGGCGGCGGTGGCGCTGCGCCGAACCTTCCGCCAGTAGCCTTCTGAGCGGCGGCCTGCTTCTCGCCCTTCTTGCCGCTGTCGCCCTTCTTGCTGTGGAAATAGTCAACAGCCTTCTGAGCAGCGTTGCGCCGGTCGAATATCTTGGCCCGGGGCTCATTCATGAGCGCGAGCAACCAGGTAAGCGGGTCATCGGTCTGGGGGAGCGAGTCGAGAAACTCTCCGTCGCCGTCGGGCATTTCGCCGACAGGCGAGCCATCTGCCTGGTCGCCAAGCTCGGTGTTAACCAGCGCCGCGATCTTTAACATTTCGACAAAGGCTTCCACGTCGGGATGCTTCGCGAGCCGAGAACCAGCCGCAGAAGCCGAGGAAGCCGCGTATCCAGCGGCCTCAGCGGCCTCTCTGTTACTTGCGCCGGCTGCCTTTGCTTCGGCAAATCGGCGCTGTTTGTTTGTGAGCGCCATTAACAAATACCTTCAAAGCGGGAAAAAATCTGCAAATGAGTTTGGGCGCGGTGTCCGCTGCCTTCTCTCCAGGACAATCCGACACCCCCCCCCTACCCATCAGGAGCGGGCTTGCTGGCTCTCCAGCGCGGTCTTCTGCTTGTGGCAAGGGATGCACAAGGACTGAAGGTTCTCGTCGTCATCTGTGCCGCCTTGCGCGACGTTGACGATGTGGTCGAGCTCCAACTCATGGGTAACCTTGTGGCAGTGCTGACATGTATAGCCGTCACGCAGGAAGATCTGGTCACGCTTGCGGCGCCAAGGGCGACCACCTCGGCCAGAGCCCCAGCGATCGACCTGCACGTCGTCTGCTCGCGCCATCTGACGACCCTCTGCCATCTGGACGCGCGGCTTAACAGTGCTGAGCCTGCCCATATCAGCGGCGACCAGTGCTGCCGTCGAGATAAGTGTCGAGACTTACCGTCTCGATGGTGTCAGCGCCGCCATCGCCAGCGTCATCCGTCACAATCTCAATGATTGTCTGGTTGGTCTTGACCAGTTCGTTGATCGCCGCTGTCTGCGCCTGCAGCGCTTCGATCAGTTCTTCCAGCAACTGTTGCACGTGCTCTCTCCCGGGCGATGCGCGCCCACTTGGCGATCCATTCACGCCGCCTCTGGCAGCTACTGCAGGCCATGTGATTGCTTATAGTGACGAGCCAACATTGCCAGCTCTTCTATAGCCGCCTTGGCCATTCGGTTAGCCCGGGTCATGAAGTTGGCTACTGGGTCGCCAATTGTCACGCCAGAGGTGGTGACGGTCATCTTCACGGTTACCGTGGACACCTCGCCAGCGGCCTGATGCAGATCGCACGAGACCTGACACGGAATCACGTCACCATCCTGATCAACCAGAAGCAACGCCTTGCCACCTGAAGCACCTAGTGCTTGGCGCTCGGCCAAATAGAGTTTGGTAGTCATTACCGTCCCAATGCCTCACGAATCTCTTTGATCATGTCCACCAGCGTGGTGCCTTGGCGCTTGTCGGCATAGGCGAACCATGCGCGCACGAACACCCATGCCGGAAGGCCGCACACGAAGTACAAGCCAGCCAGGGCGACCGATCCGTTCCAGTGCTCAGCCCACACATGCAGGCCCAGCCACTGCACAACGCCAGCGCCCCCGCATACCGAGGCGATTACGGTGCAGATCAGCGCGACAACCCATTCACGGCGACTCTTGGGCTGGGTCATCGCCATCACGACGATGGCAGCAAAGGTGGCGCCAAACAGAAAGCCGGCGACCTTGGACAGCGCAAGGCTGCCAAGCGCCGTGGATGCCGGCTCGCTCATCTGGTGATTCCTCATAGTGGATAGTCCCGGGCTGGGCCCTTGTGGCCGTCCGTGGTCGGTGAATTACGGGCATAAAAAAGCCCCGGCGGTTTAGGCCAGGGCTTTTGGTGAAAACTCGTGCAAGATGACAAAATAGTCGCTCATCTGCTCACTGCATGCAACCCCTTTCTACGCCGCCTCGCCTACCTTCAAACGGTATTCCACTAGCAGGCGCTCAACTGCCTCGTATGCATCTGCCTGCTGATTGTTGAGCCACTTATCCGTGACGCACTTCCAGCGGCGCAGCGTACCGTCTGGCGTGCCGTCGTTGTCCCATGTGTGCAGCACATAAAACGCATCGGGCAGGCTGCGGGTAGACCTCTGCCCGTTTGACAGCTTGGGCATCACCCATGCGGTCACAGCCTTGAGCCTGAATAGCTGATGCGCTGGCGTGACGGCGTTGCGTGACAGCCAGTGTATTGCCTCCATGACCTCGGCGTTGTTAATGCTCCTGCGCGCTACCAGGGCATACCACTGCGCCGGAGACAACTCCCTGTGCAGCATTCCCCGTGTCATCGCGTCCTGAGTCAGGCGTTCCTCAGCACTCAGCCCTGACCCTTCACCCCGCGTTTCAGGAAAGCCAGACTGATACCGCATCTGCCACCCAGCCTTTGCCGTGCCATCGTTGGTCTCGATCGACATCACCCGCGCAATGCAGTGCCCTGCGTCTCTGTAGATCATGGATCAATCCCCCGTATAGTGACCGAGTACGCCATCGCGCCGGCTGGGCTGATAATCACGCTCTGCACCCTGGGCACCGCCGCGGGACTGCACCAGCGCCTGCAGGATGTTGGCCCGAGCAATCTGCCGGGTCAGCTGCCGCCCGAGCTGCTGGGCCAGATCCTGTCCCGCCACCGGCAGCCAGCCGATGCCATCGCAGGCAATGCAGTCCAACTGATGGAAAATGCCCATCGTTGTGCCTTTGCCGTTGCATGCCTTGCACACTTCCGGCTCCACCATGTCACGCCGACTTGTCACGCTTGCTCCTTACGATGGATAGCCACGCACTTGTCCAACTGATCAGGGTCTGGGCTGGTGAACAGCAGCGCACCACCTGGCCCATTGACCACAAACACCCGCTCACCCCGCATTACCTCAACCGTGCGACGGTATCCGTCGCAGGTCTCCCATAGATCAAGCCCAGGCTCGACCCGCTCCCACTCGATGCGGTCAGTCAAAGCGTTCAACCTCCCAGCCGGCGGCCTTCTTCTTCACCGCGATGAAAACGAACGGGTACTGTTCAGCGGCCACCTTGATCTTCACCCTGGCGTCGTCCGTCCAATGCCCCTTCACCTCGTGAATCTCCATCTGCCCATCTGAACGCATCACCGCGAAGTCGGGCGAGTAGAAGGTGTTGTCAGCCAGCCGCAGCTTGATGCCCTCGAAGCGATACCAAGCCACCTCACCGGCAGCCTGCAGCACTGCCAAGTGTCGGTCATAGGCCGCTTCCGTCTTGTTCTGCTTGCCTGCCTTGAGGCGTCCGAGCGCCTGCATCTTCGTCACAGCTGAGGCCTGTTTCCGCATATCTTCATCCTCTCCGTGTAGAAACGCAGGATTCGGCGCAATCGCCCGCCTGCTCTGGGTTTGCGCCATTTGGCAGAAATGCAGGAACGGCCACTTTTGCGCCGTGCGCTTCGGCAAATCCCAACTCATCCAGCCGGTTATGCCATCGCTCCAGCGCCTCCCGGCGACGCTCCATTGCATCGCGGGTCAGGTAGGTTTCGGCGGTCACGCCAAGGGTGTGGTTGATCAGCAGCTCGCCCACCATGTGGTCAACGCCAATGTCAGCCAGGCTGGAGCGCATCAGCTTGCGCAGGTCGTGGCTTGTCCACTTCCGTCCGCTCACCTGACGCATCAGGGCATGGGCGCTGGTTTCCGCCATCCGCTCACCACCGCGCACCGGGAACAGCCATGCCGCCTTAAGCCGTGGGTCTGGCAGTGCCTCCCGGTACCGCTGCAGCAGCGCCAGCACTTGCGGCGTCAGTGGCAACACATGCTCGCGCCTGCTCTTCGTGTTCGCCTCTGGGATCACCCACACCCGCTCATCCAGCGACACATGAGCCCACCGGGCCTGCAGCGTCTCGGAGATTCGGGTTCCGTGCGACAGCATCATCAACGGCAGCATTCCCTTGGCCGGATCAGCCCGGAACACCGCCACCAGGTGCGGCACCAGGTCCTGTAGGTCAACACGCGACAGCGCCGCCGGCTTTGGTCTCAGCTTGCCCTTGTAGAAATCGCGGAACGTCACGCCAGCAAGCGGGTTTGAGGTGATGCGCCCCTGCCCCTCGGCCATGCGGAATGCCTGCCCCAGCGCCTGCAGCGCCTTCTGCACCGAGCGCGGCGCCAGCTCCTGGTGCATCGGGAACACCAGTTTGTCGTCCAGCAGCACCCGGTCAACCTTGCGCAGCGGCACCTTGCCAACGCGCGGGAGCACGTGTTTACGCATCAGGCTGCCCATGCTGCGCCGATACTTCTCCGATCGCGCCTTGTCGCCCTCGATGCGCGACAGCCACCACGACACCACCTCACCAACTGCCTTCACCGTTTGCGCCTCTCGATCAGCTTGTTCAGCTCTGCCCGCACGGCAGGCGCCAGATCACCCAGGCCGTGTAACTCGCGCTCGACCTTCATCCGCTGATTGCGAATCTCGAACAGCTCAGCCGCCTTGCGCTTCACTTCGGTCGCGCGGGCCATGGCCATGATTCGCTCGCCAGCAATCTCGTTGCGCACCTCGTCCGGCAAAGTCGCCAAATTCACGCCCTGGCGGATGGCAGCGCGATGCTCTGGGCTCATGCGAACACCACCCAGGCAATCAGCCCAACCGCAGCAGGGATGCTGATCGCAATCAGCGCGGCCCGCAGCGGAGTCAGGTCCTCGTCCATTCAGGCCTCCACAATGCAGCCATGGCGCAGCTGCCTGCGCATCCGGCCACGTTCAAGGGTCAGAGGGTTACGACTGGCAATCTCCCAGCCACGCTGCAGGTATTCATCGACCAGGCGGCGCAGATCGAGCTGGGTGCGGCATTCGAGGCTCATGCTCTGGCACCTCCCATCGCAGCCCGCAGGCCGGCCAGCGCCGCTCGCCCCACGGCAGGGTCAGCGATGCGCGGGATAGCCTTCTGCTCGTTCGGCGGCGCAGGCGCCAGCACCTCACCCCGCAGCAACCGGTTCTGGATATCGCGATAGGCCCGCTCGAACTTCGAGCGCGACCGGTCGGCCGGCAGGCTCAGCAGCGCCGTGCGCGTGCAGGCCAGCGTTGCGTGGTACACCGCGGCGTGATCCCAGTGCTCGCAACCAATCGAGGCCGGGTGCGAGATGCGCAGTGCCTGCTGGTAGGCCTTATCCAGGCTCGGCAGCCCCATGCGCTCTGGCGCAGGCGTGCACCACTCGATGAACTTGCCAGGGCCCGGCACAAAGTCGCTCGGGTCTGCCCTGCAGGCCTCCAGCCCAAACCGCAGCTGCTCAACCGTGGTGATGCCCGCCGCCATGAACGCCCGCACCCACTCCCGCTTGGCCTTACCCAGCGCCTTGTCATCAGGCCACGCCTGCCGGTAGGCCGGCTTGATCGCGCACAGCCGCTCGAACAACAGGTTCACCACCCGCACCGCCTCGTCACCCAGCGCCGCAGGTGCAGCAGGAACCTGCCCAGCACCCGCCATCAGCACCCCTGCCGCCTTCTCGGTCAAATCGTCGATCTTGTCCACGTCAAACCTCCTCGCCATCAGTAACCCAGCTCGTATCCTCGTGATCCAGCTCCTGCTTTCCGGGTGATGCTCGAGCACGGCTCGGCGGGGCGTTGCTATCGGCGCTGGCCCGCTCCATCCGATTCAGCACCCACTCGCACTTGAATCCGCGCCAGCCCGCCTCCTGTGCCTCGGCCAACGCATCGTCAGCACTGATCCCGGCCTCCACACAGAGCCCCAGCTCGGTGTTCACCCGATCCCAAACCGTGCTGGTCACCGCAGCCCGCATCCGCTTCCTGCAGGTCAGCCAGTCAGCCAGCACCTGCTCCGAGGCACCGTGAGGGTTGTCAGCCAGCAGATCGGTCAGCCCGAAACCCAGCTTCACCGAACCGGGCGTTTTGCCGGGCTGCGCAGAGAATGGTGGTTCCTTTACGGTTCCCTTACGGTTCTGGGGGCACGTCGTGCCGGGGTGTCCGGCATCTGGTGCCGGGGTGGGGGGCACGTCGTGCCGGGGTGCATCTGGTTCAGGGGGGCACGATGTGCCGGGGTTAAAGCCGTCAGGAGCAACCGTGTACCAGGTCGACCTGCCAGACCGTTGATGGCTCACCAGCAGCCCCAAATCCTCCAGCTTGCGCAGCGAAGACCGAACGGCGCGCTCAGACAGGCAAGTACGCTCTGAAATGCTCGCAATAGACGGCCAGCAAACGCCCTCATCGTTCGCGTTGTCCGCCAAGCTGATCAGCACCGCCTTCTGGGTCGCGCTGATGCCTTGGATAGGCCAGCACTGGCTCATGATCATCGTGCTCATCGGGCGGCACCGCCCAGCTTCTGCGCCAGCTTGGTAAGCCCCTTCGGCGTGACGCGCACCTGTGACGCCAACCGGTCCTGCTGCTCATCGTCCAGGCCGATCACCGTCACCTTGTGCTCCAGCAGCCCAGCAGACAGCCGCGGCGCATACGCCAGCCAGCGGGCCGATCCCTCACGCCGGTAGATCCAGCGGTTATCGCGCATCCAGGCCAGCAGCCACTTACGCTGCACGCCGAGGTGCTTGGCAGCATCGGTCAGGCACATCGTCCCGCTGCTGTCGGCAATGCGCGCCAGCGCCTCCACCTTCGGCTGTTGCTCGGCAACCACCACGCGCAGCGCACCGCACTGCTCAGCCAGGTCAGCAGCAAGGCGCAGTGCCTCGGGGAGTGTTTGAGGGATTGCAGGCCGGGCGGCCTGCTGGTCTTCCAGCTCCTGCCAGCGATCAACCAAGCGCGCGGTGAACTCCGGCGACATCTGCGCCACCACCACATAGCTGTCGCGCTTGCTCACGTGGTACACCAATCCCGGGCGGCCACCGGTGGCGGGCTTTTCCACCATTGGTGGTAAAGGGATAACCTTCTTCAGCGCCAGCCTCTGGATGGTCCGTTGCACGCTGTCGTGCCGCGCACCCAGCAGGTCGGCAATCTCTTCGCTGCTCATCGTCAGCTCGGAGCGGGTATTGCTCAGCATCACGTCTGTAGCCATAATGTCCTCTCTCTCGAAGCCCCGGCAGGGTCCCCACCCATCAATGCCGGGGTTTTTTATTGCCTGTATGAAAAACCAGCACCGTCAGTGCGCTTAACGCACCCGTCCGCATGCGGCACCATGTAGTTGTGGTCAGGCGGCTGACTTGCTCGGAGACGCTTCGGCAAGCAGCCATTCGGCGGTGAAGTCTCCGCCGCTCGCCTCTGCGAGTTGATGGGCGTACCGAGTCTCTCCGGTGTATTCGGTGCGCGGCAGGCTTCCGCTGGCGAGCCACTTGTAGATGGCACGCTGGCTGATCCCGCAAACCTCTGCAGCCTTCGCAGGGCCGCCTGCTTTTTTGATTGCCTGCTTAAGAGCGGTCATGTTTGCTGATCCTAAATATGAACTCAAAGTACATATTATGTCGGAACTGAAAGTACATGCAAGCGCGTGCAATGATGAACCTATGGTTCAACAGGAAGCACTACGCATAGCATTCGCCAAACGCCTTAAGGTCGCTCTCGCTCATGCGGGGGTCGCTGAATGGGGGGCTGGCCGGCACCTTGCCGATGTCACCGGCAGAACGCCGAAGGCCGCCAGCAAGTGGATCAATGCAGAGTCAATGCCTGGGCGCAGCAACATGCTTTCCATTGCTGTCGCCCTCGGCGTTAGGGTCGAGTGGCTGCAATACGGGGACGGCGGGATGCTGCCCGATAGCGACAACCAAGGACAGGAGAGCAACGTGATCGCTGCTGATTTCACAAAGAAAGGACTGCGCGACGGCGAGCTGCGCATAACTCAATATGACCTTCGCGCCGCCATGGGGAGCGGACAGCTCCCGGCCGACTACCTGGACGTGCTGCGCGAGATAACTATCCACCGCTCGTTCTTCGAGTCCGCTGGCGTCAGCTACACCAGCGCATCAAAACTGGCAGTAGTCACCGGGTGGGGCCAGAGCATGGAGCCGACCATCAATCACGGTGACCCGATCTTCGTTGACTGCGGCGTGACCGAGTTCGTCTCCGACGGCGTGTACCTGTTCACCTGGGACAACCTCGCCTACATCAAGCGCGTCCAGAAGGTCAGCAAGACCGAGCTGAAGATTATTTCGGACAACCGCAATCACGACCCATTTGTAGTCAACGCTAACGAAGTGATCTTCCACGCCCGCGCCGTCATGGTGTGGAACGGCAAGAAACTCTAAGGACCGGAGATTATGTACATCTGGATATTCGTTGGCTCTTACATTGGCGCGGCGTTCATTTCCTTTTTCTTCATGTCACAGCACGCCGCGCGAACGGCTGACCAGATGCGGGCAAATGGCATCCCGGAATCAGAGATAAACAGGTGGTATTCAGAGATCGGGCCTGCAACCGTGGTTGCCCTTATTCGGGCGACACTAATGACCGGAACCGCGCTTGGTGGAATCGGGGCTCTGGTTGCATGGCTTGTGACTAAGTGATGTTCGGCTTCCGCCTCTGGCAGGCCCTGTTTGAGGGTAAGCGCTGGGCGAGGCGGCAGCTGCTGGAGGCGGTGGTGGTGCTGGTGGTTTTTGGGGTGGTGATTGGGATTATTGGAGGGAGTCTGTGAGCAAAGTTCCGGGTAACGATTTAGTTATATTCGACACCATTGAATCCATAACGTCGCGACCAAACTACATCGAGACCATTGACATAAAGAACTCTCGCGACGACCGCTTCGCCGGAGTGGTCGGCCCATATCGAATTACTGGCGAAAAGATTCTGTGCGGCATACATTCCTGTCGCACTCCCAACCTGAACGGGGTTGTTATACGCCTAAAAGATGGCAGCGAGACCAATGTTGGTCGGGATTGTGGCGGTGCTCACTTTGACGCAGAGTTTAAGATTGAGGTGCGTCGACATGATGCTCTGTATAACCGACATCTAAAACTGAAGCGAATTATTGAGATACAGTCTGAACCACAATTACTGGAGCGATTAAAGGCATTAAAGTTTCAGTACGACGCCCTCAAAGCTAAGCGTCTGGAGCTTCGCGGGCGCATAAGCCGAGGGCAAAGCGATAGACTTTTCCGCATGGGGAAGGAGCGCGATGGCAGGGTGTACAGGCACGAATTTCTGTCTGGCGATGAGCTTGAAGCCTACTACGAGACAAATCAGGGCGAAAGAAAGTCTGGAGCTCGGCCCAGTAAGGCGATCCTTCTCGGGGAGATACAGGGCGTTGAATTCATGGCTGACGTTCGCCGAGACGAAGACCCTCTCAATCTGACCGGATTGCTGGAGCAAATATACGAGTCCAATTATGAGGCTGTGTCCGAATGGAAGGAGCGGGAGATCAACTTCGCTCACCGCACCGTAAACAACCTGCCGAAGCAACTGGATAGGATTGAGCACCTTATACGGCAAGGCACTCTATTCTTCGACAAAGACAACCTTGATCGACTACGCCTAATTGGGGTGGATATTTAGGAGGACCTCACCGCTCGATTAGTATATTTGGCTTGTCTCTCTCAACCACGGCGTCAAATTCTAATGCCTGGCAGGCAATCCTTTGCTCCATTGCGCACATGACACGCGTATCAGGCAGCTCTGTCCAGAAAACCACATAATTCGCATCAAGTGGCTCGCCCATAAACATCCGAAAAACCTGGTCGTCATCATCCCACTCGGCAACTCGCCACCCCTCGCAGGAGTTGTAGACCAGGTGGTTTTCTCCATCCCTGGTTGGCCTGACGAGCGAGAACAGCTTTAAGTTCATAGTTTGCTGGGCGTTCACTGACGTACCTCCCGTGGACTGTTTTCGCGATGATATGCGATTTCCCTCTTGCGACCCAAGCCCGCCCCGAGCGGGCTTTTTTGTGCCCTCCCCCAGCCCGCTTCGGCGGGTTTTCTTTTGTCTCCGTAAAAATATGTACTTTTGGTTCTTGACGATTATGTACTACTGGTTCATATTTATCCCAAGCCAGCACCAACGGCCAGGGCCAGCCCCGACAGCTCTTTAACAATCCAAGGGATGAATCGAAGCGATCAGCGCTTCCTGCTCCCGGCCTGCGCGGCAGAACGTAAAAGCGCAGAAACAGACCGCGCAGCCTCTGACGGCGACCGGCGATCCGACAGGCCCGAACGCCTGCCCATGCTGGGAAAACCCAGCAGCGGACGAGGTTGGAATGACCGAACCGAGCGAATGACCCGGCACGCTGCGCGCCCCGCCACCCCGGCGGTTTGGTAGGGGAAAGATTTCCTCGATGGCCTTGGCGACAGGGCCATCCGGCGAATCGAACAGGAGTAACGCATGAAGATTATTCGACTCATCAGCGAAGGCGTGGCGACAGCCTCGGTAGTCACGCTCGCAGTCCTCGGCGGCGCATTCCTTTGGGCTGCGTTCACCGGGCACCTGATTCTCTGCACACCCTGACAGGAGGTTGCATGAACACTGACACTGATTGGGATTTCTTCCCAGAAACTACCCCCGGCCCTGCCCTGATTCACGGCGCGGCGCACTTTACCCGGCTGGAATGGGTTGAAGACGTGCGCATGGTATGCCGAGGCGGCCGCCCTCTTCCGGCGATCACCCATCACTACCGGGTAACAGGTCACGGCGTCCGGTGCGGATGCAATGCCAAGCACCACGTCTGCACCAAGCATTGAGCACGACGACCCCAGCCGGCGGAGGGGCATATATCACCGGCAGTCAGGGCGCGGAGTCCTACGCTTGAACATCCGCCCGCGTGACCTGGTACCGGCCCCAGCAGCGGTATATCTGCTGGGCATCTGAATCAGCACTGCGGTGCGACCGAACGCCTTGACTCGCAATCATGGCGGCAGTGCTGATTCAGATGCAGATGAATGCGCAGGCTGATGCGCTATACGGTCGCGAGAAGAAAAGGTATTGGCGGATAGACGTGCTATGCCGTGATTGGGTTCGCGGCTGCTATGAAAAATCACCGGATCGCCATCCATGCCGGAAGAAAGCAGCACCGGCCATCTGCATCACAGCTGACCCACCATGCGTGGGCACAGTAACGGCAACGCCTCCGGGCGCAGCCAGCAGCCCGTGCGACGGGCTCGCGCTGCGACATATTCGCGTCATAAAAAGGCAGCGCACCTATTCCCTTCCTGTGCCCGGAAGCACCAGCGGGCACCCATCCGGAGCACCACCATGACAACACTCACCAGTGAGCACTGGCGGGGCGTTACCGGCCTGCTGAGTGCGCGAGAACTTGAGTTCACCCTTCGGGTAGCCGAAGGCCAAACAGACAAAGAGATTGCCCGCGATGCCGGTCTGGCACCGGACAGCGTGCGCAAGCGGATCATGAGCGCCATGTTCAAGCTCGGCGCCCACCGCCGCGCACAGCTGGTGGCCGAGGCCATGCGGCGCGCCATCATCGCCCCGCTCGCCATCTTCCTGGCCGTGTGCTGCGTGGTGGTCAACTCCACGCCAGACACCCAGCAGGAGCGCGCCCCACGCAACCCGCGCGGCGGCTTGGTCCGCATCAAGGGCGGCGCCCGCCGGGACGACCCCTTCTACAACCCCTTCGATTACGTGTGACAGAGGACGTGACCATGCAACAGCAAATCCAAATCGAATCAACCGGGCGCGGATCCTTCTGGCGCCTGACCCTGGGCGGCACCGTCGTTGGCTGGGCCAACGGCTACCAGAACGCCGTAGCCAAGCGCGAACGCTATGAGCGCGCCCGCGCATCACTCAGCCTGCGGGGTGCCGCATGAGCCCCGCCCGCATGCCGGTTGCCTACATCGCCGGCCCCTACCGCGGCGCGACCCGGGAAGCGGTCACCCTCAACATCCAGTCCGCACGCGCCATCGGCCTGCTGGTCGCGCGTAAGCGGTGGTCTCCGATCGTGCCTCACGCCAACACCGGTGACCTCGATTTGGTCGACCCGCACATCGGCGACGAGTTCTGGCTGGCCGCCACCATGGAGCTGCTGCGTCGCGCTGATGTTGTTGTGCTCTGCCCCGGCTGGGAGGCCTCCAGCGGCACCCTGGCCGAGATCGAAGAAGCCAGGCGCCTCGGGCTGCAGGTATTCGAAACCCACCACGCCCTGCCCTATTCAGACGCCTGGCGGCAGCAAGAGCGCAAACCGGCGGCGTTGGTGTAGTCATGGCCAAGTCAGCCACAGAGCGCAAGCGGGAGCAACGCGAGCGCGACAAGCTCAAGGCAGAAGAGCGCCGCGCCCGCCTGCTGGCCTACACCCTCAAGGTCGAGGTGTACCAGGGCACAGCAGACCACATCGAGCGCATCCAGCAGGTCACCGGCATCGACGAGGTGCACGACCTGCTGACCCGTTTAATCCATAACGCCGACCGCCTGGATGACGCTGCCCTGCGCAAGTTTGTTGCGGAGCCGTAGTGTCACGGCGGTATGTCACGGAGACTGAAAAATGGAATGCAAAACCCGTTATCAGTGCAGCCATTGCGACGAAATCCACAAAGACGAGGATGATGCCCGCGAATGCTGCCAGCCCGAGGTTTGGGAGGTGTACGAGTGCGGCGAGTGTGGAAAGCTCCACGACTCCGATGAGGTGGCCGCTAAGTCCTGCTGCGAGCAGCTGGTGAAATGCCCGGCCTGCTCCCGAGACTATGGGCAGTACAACATCGCGAGCCACTCGATTGAGGTGGCGGGTCACTGCCCGGCCTGCAACCCCCTGTTCACCGTTGATGAGCAGTTCAAGATCGAAGATCTGCACTACATCCGCACCGGTACAAACGCCAGCATTCTGCAAGGGGGCTGGTGATGCTACTCCAACAAAACATCCCGGCCAGTCGCTTGGCGGCCCAAGCCATGATCGACAAAGCCCGCGCAGCCTTTGAGCGCGGCGAGAAGCCAGAGCCAGCGCCAGCACAGAAGCCAGCCAAGCCGGAGTTCGTGAAGTCCGGCGAAGGGCTGCACGTTTCGATGGCCGCTGCCGTCGCGGCCAAAACCGCAAAGAACCGGTCGGCCAGGGCGAAGCTGGCCGAGAAGATCCGGCCATTGGCTGGCTTGATGTCCGCGAACGATATCGCTGAAAAGCTCGGGTGCTCACGCGGCATGATCGTGAAAGCTGCGGGCGAGCACGGTATTGATATCGAGGTCGGCAGAGGTCGGCGCGGCGGGCCATCAGCCGAGCAGCTGACCGAGTTGCGGCGCTGCGCAGCAGATGGCGCTACAACCGCTGACGCGGCCAAGTGGCTTGGCGTACCGCATGGCACGGCCAAGCACTGGGCGCTGAAGTATGAGATTAAGTTTGGGGTGCGCTGATGGCCTGCACCGTCACCTACATCCTGAACGCGGCGGGAGGCGGAAGGCCAATCGAGCGCGGCAGCGCCCCGAAGCGCCCAACATGGTGGCGAGCGCAGGCGTGGCTTGTCCTGCCCAGCGGCGAAAAGTTCGTACACAGCACTCGCGTGCGCGAAACCGCCAGAACCCTGATCCCCGTAATGGACGCTCTATTCCAGAACATGATTGCCACCCACGGCAACGTGGTCACCAGCGCAGGCTGGAGCGCCAGCACGCATTAACGGCCGTCCGGCCAGAGGTAACCATGACCCGCGAAGAAGCCTATGAGGAAGTGGCGCGGATAGCTGCTGAGCACGCCCTGATTGCTCAGGGCTTCGGCGGCGTCCTGACAATCGTGCATCCCGACATACAGCGCCAGCACGGCATCGAGGCGAACTGCCTGTACATGGCAGGCCAAGGGCCGCACCCGGCAGCCACAACCCAGCCCAAGCCCAGCGAAGAAGAGCAGCTGAGCCTTCCTGTTTGAGGTGACCATGGCCACCGAGCTGTCCGAGTCCGCGCAGGCAATCTGCGCCGCCAACTACAACTGGCGCACCAGCTCAAGCTGCCAGCGCTGCCCGCTCCACTCTGAATGCAAGAAGCCCAGCGCCGATGCCTCAGAGCAATCGCTTGGCGAGTGGCGCGATCGAGTAAACCAACTGGCCGAGCAGGTGCAGGCCGCTGATAACCCGAGGTGACCATGGAAACCCTTGATATCTTCTCCGGGCGCGCACATGAGCGGCGGGATGGATTTACGCATGACAACGACATCGGGAAAGAAGAGTGGCTAACCCCGCCGCACATCCTTGCCGCTCTTGGTGAGTTTGACCTTGACCCATGCTCACCGCCGGAAGAGCGGAGACCGTGGAACACAGCAAAGAGGCACCTAACCGTTTTCGATAACGGCTTGGCACAGCCCTGGGAATGCAGGGTATGGTGCAACCCGCCTTATGGTCGCGAGTGCGTGAAGTTCCTCGCCAGGATGGCTGACCACGCAAACGGTATCGCTCTCACGTTCGCCAGGACTGAAACAAAGATGTTTCAGGAGCACGTTTTTCCATACGCGGACGCAATGCTCTTTCTGAAAGGCCGCCTCCAGTTCTGCGACTTCAAGGGCAAGCCAAGCCAGAACAGCGCTGGCGCACCGTCCGTGCTGATCGCCTACGGCCAAGAAAATCATACAGCGCTTCAAAGCTGCGGCCTGCCGGGATACTTCGTCTCGCTACGCCCCACCGCCTAACCGCCCTTCCCCGAGGTAACTCCATGATCACCCAACTCACAGCCCGGCACATAGCCGGGCGCAACGGCCAGCCCTTGGCCGAGGTAAACGGCCTGCCAGGGCTTGACGCCATCATGACCCCTGCCCAGATGCGGCAGCTGGCACGGCAGATCACCCAGATCGCTATCGACAGCGAAACCGGCGTCCGCGGCCTGCGGCGCTATCCAGAAACTGAGGAGCAGAGCTATGAAAACTGAGCAGCAGCATGATGAGGTCGTCCCGCAAACTGAGCAGCAGCGCATCGAGTGCGCGATTGATACCGCCCTGCTGAATGCGGTCCTTTTGCGGGAGCAGGTAGCAGAGCTGGAGCAGGCGCTACTGGCAGAGACTCAGGCCAAGCATGAGGCCGTTGAGGTGTTGCGCGAGGTGCTGATGGGCAAGCCGTCGCAGCAGATCATTGAGCGCGGACTGGGCATTGTTGACAAGCATGAGGTGGCGGCATGACCGACTACGCCGAACACCTGGAAAAAGAACTGCTGGCTGCGCGGTCTGAGTTGGCAGAGCTGCGCAAGCGGGTATGTGTGCCGGAGGGGTGGAAAGTCGAGCGAGACGGGGCGCCGATCTACGTCAAGCCGATCGGCGGCGCAGGTGTCTGGCTATACCCGGACGGAGAGGCCCATGAGCGCGTCATGTGGGCATATTTTGACGCACTTCTCGCAGCCCCGCCCGCCCCTGCGCCTGTTGAGCGGGTGGAGCAGGAGGCGGTCAGCTACTACGAACGTGCACACGGAGAGAAAAGCCCCACACACGGCATGAACCTTGGCGAGCGCATCGCGCATGTTGGCGGGCGCACAAACGCTGCTGGGTATATGGAGTTTGGCAGCGTCATGGCGGTTAGCGCATTGATCGACCACGTGCTGCGAGACTCGCCAGCCCCACAGCCGGCAGCGCCGGCCCTATCCCGCGAGTCGATCATCGACGTACTGCTGTCTATCGGCGGTCAGTCTGAGGGCGTAGTTGCTGACGCGATCATGCGGATGGCAGCGCCTGCCCCGGACGTGGCGGGGCTGGTTGACCGAATCGTGCCGCGCATCGACGCTGGCGGGCCGAACCCTATTAACCCTGACGTGCATTGTTGCGAGTGGACTTTGCATAAAGAGCGCGAGCGCATTCATTCTGAGTTTGCTGACGCCCTCGACTCCCACCAGAGCGGAGGCGCGAAGTGATGAAGCGAGCACCGTCCGGTTTCACAGCAACATGCCAGTGCGGCGTTACTGTCGGCGCCCTTGATGCTAAACGCACAGACAGGTCTGATATGGGAAAGCTGCTTGGCCAATGGCTGTTTCATGGCTGCACTGTTACGCCTTTCTTTGGCGACACAAACTGCTTTTCGATTGGCGTATGCCGCTGCGCAGAGGAGCAGCCCCATGAGTAAGCATTTATCAGAACTGGCCAGCAAATGCCAAGGTGTCGCCCGCTGTCTTACCTACAACGATGACACGCCTCAATCGGATGCGAAAAAGACGCTACTGGCAGCTTCGCACGCGCTCGATGGAGAGTCTATCCGCGTCCACAAAAAGCGTGACGGCCTGCTGATCGTCAACGCGCGCGGCAAGTCCCGGTTCCTTACCATCCGCGAGCGCCTTGCCGTCTGGTTGCTGCGCGGAAAGACGGAGGTGCGGCCATGAGTAAGCCGGAAGTGGTGGCGTATATGTGGGAACACAGAGGTCGCCACGCATGCGTTGACCGCGCATATGCTGAACAGCTTATGGACGATGGCGAGCAGGTAGCGCCACTCATCCGCCTCACCGACTACGAAAGGTTGCAAGCCGAGACGGAAAGGTTGCAAGCCGACCACGAAGCCGCCATTGCCGAACTGCAAGCCGACCGAGACCAGCAGTACGACATGAAGGTAAAAGCGCGTGAGCAGCGAGACGTTGTGACTGCGGAAAACCAGCGACTGCGCAAAGCTCTGACACGCCACGTCTGCACGGGTATGACCGACGCCCAGCGGACGGCAGAGCTTGAGCGCTACCTGTCGGACGGCATCGCAGCAGACAAGGCGCGGATTAAGTTGCTGGAAGAGCAGCGCGACGCTTTCACAATGCACAAGCTGGCTTCCCGCCAGTGCATTGGTATCCCGGCATCAGTTGGGGTCTGCGAACCGGTAGAAGGTTTTGCGGAGCGACCGCAAGACTTGGCACCGGCTATGCGTGAAATGGCCCTGATTATTGAAGCAGACAAGGCGCGGATAGCGGAGCTGGAGGATGTCGCGCGCGAGGCGCTGGCTGTGATTGAGCGACTGCGGGCAGATCGCGCCGGCATGGGCACGATTGTTCGCCTCAAAGCGGCCCTAGCCCAGCAGGGCAAGGAGGGTGAGTGATGGCCGGAAACATGGAGCGAACCCGGAAGTGGTACGGCGTACCAGCAAAGCGCGGCGGCCGGGTGGCATACACTGGCAGCGGCAAGCGCGAACTCGGAACGATCCGCAGTGCGCGCGACTGCCGCCTAAACATCCAGCTGGATGGGTACAACCACACCATGCCATTCCACCCTACTTGGTGTCTGGAGTATCTAGGCAAGGAGGGTGAGACGTGAGCAAGCTATTGCGCGAACTGGCGCGCCAACTCGGCATCGCCGGTGACGTGTTCCTCCTTTCAGTTGTCGCCGGGGCCGGGCTCGCGCTTGGCGGGGTGCTGGTTATCAGTGCGCTGGGCGCTATGGCAGGTGCAAAATGACCCACCGCCCCAAAGGCCGCATGTGCGCCGGCTGCGTCCGCCGTGACAAGGATTGCTCTGCCCTGCCATTTGCTCAGATGCGACCCATAGGCAAAGACCAGGATGGCACGATCATCGTCAAGTGCGAGTGGCACGAGCCGCGCCAGCAATGATAAGCGAGGTCCATGAAGCCGTGATGCACACCCCAGAAACAGCCGGTAGCGGCCAGATCGGAAAGTGCGAGCACTGCGGGCTTATGCCGTCGCCGGAAGGCCATGACGGCTGTCTAGGCACGCTCCCCGGCCCTATCTGGAATGCATGCTGCGGCCACGGGCGAGACTCTATGGCGTACATACAATATGTCGGCGGGTCGTGCGTTCGCGGCACGGCAGCGTTGATTGAGCAAGCCAGGGTCAAGCGCCAGCGATAGCCCCACCCCGCTATATCCGCCCGATTACCCCTATCGGGCTATCCCTACCCCACTTTCAAGCATCCGGCAGCGCCGGAGGGAGAAGCATTGCCATGCCAATTCAAATCGAAGTTATCGAGCGCAAGCTGGTCAGCTCTGTATTCCTCAAGGTCGAAGCCGAGGCGCGCTATTACGAAGACGCCACCCTAAACGGCGTCGCTGATTGCGAAGACGAACCCAAGGTGCCTTTCCTTGCGGGTCGGATCTGGTGCCCGACCATCGAACTGGAAACCGGCAAGGTTATCGACTGGCCGGAAGGCGTGGTTGCTGACATCCACTACAAGGTCTGCGATCAGGGGCGCTATCTGCTGCTCGATGCCGACCGCAATGTTCTGGTCGAGAAGGATGGCTATGTGCCGGACATACTCAGCCCGGGCGGAAGCGGATATGGCGATTACATCATCATGAAGATCGACGGCACCGGCCAGATCGAGAACTGGCGCATTGACCTGAACGACTTCAAGCGCGACGACGAGTAACCACCCTACACGCCGGGAGGCATAGCAATGTCCGACATCAAAGTCATGGCGGCGACAGCAGCGCTGCAGAAGATGCTCACCCAGAAGTATTTCGACATATGCACTATCGACAACATCATCAAGATGCTCGGCATCGTCCCAGACCGCGAGGCGTACAGCATTCTGCACACGCTGCACTGTGTCGACTACGACCAGATGCAGCCAGAACTGTTGGAGCAGCTTTCGGTATTGATCATGCGCGTTCTCGACAGCCCGCGAATGGATACCAGCCGCATCAACATTGTCAACGACGGGCGCTGCCTGCGCCTGGTGAAGCACTGAGCCGGGAGGCATGACCAATGGAACGCGAAATTATCCATGTACCTGAGCTGGCTCAGATGCTCGGGCGCACTGAGTCCGCAATCAGAACAGCCATCCGCGACGGCGCAAAGTGGTTGCCGCCAGGGTTTAAACAGGGCGCGCGGCTGTGCTGGCGTACCGAGTCAGTGCGCCGCTTTCTGAGAGAGTACGAGGAAGGCGAGCACCGCCCAGTGCGGACGGGGCGAAAGCGCGAGACACCGCCAAAACTCAGCCAAGTTTGTCGGCTAAGTCATGCGGGCTGAGGTGGGTGTAGCGCTTGAGCTGGGTAAGGGTTTTGTGTCCGGTGATGGCAGCGACCTCCATCATGTTCAGCCCACGCTCAAACAGACGGCTTGTCGCTTCGTGGCGCAGGTCGTGAAGGGTCAGACCGGAAACGCCTGCATCTGCGCAGGCTTTCGGGAACCAGCTGCTTACCGAGTTCGGCGCGATAGAGAACACCTTTCCATCGATCCGCGGCGGCAGGCTGGCCAGCAGATCCCGCGCCAGCACTGACAACGGCACCAATCGCCGGTCGCCGTTCTTCGTATCTTCCAGGTGTGCCACCTTGCCCCGGATCTGATCCCGGCGCAGGGTCAGCAACTCGCTACGGCGCATCGCAGTCTCTACTGCCAGATCAATGATGATCGGCAGCTCACGATGGTATTTCAGCGCAGCCTCTTTGATTGCCGTCAGCTCTTGAGCTGTCGGGCGACGGTCGCGGGCCTTGCCGGGTTTCGGCATGCGCAGACTGGCACAGGGGTTCGTGATCCCCTGAATGCCCCATTCCTTAATCGCGATGGTGTACAGGTGGCTGATGATCGCCAGGTTGAGCCGAACGGTTGAACCTGACTTGCCGGCCTGCAACTCATCGTCCCGCCATGCAGCCAGGTCGGAAGATCGCAGGGTTGCGAGTGACTTCGCCGCCAGCGGATGCTCCAGCCAGCGATCAATCCGGGTGCTCTCCTGCTTTGCCCCCTTCTTGTAATCAGTCACCTCTCGGCGGTACCGGCGCAAGGCGTCGGCAACTGAGGTCTGCTCGGCCTCTCGGATATCAACGAAACGCGCGCGCGACATATCACCCTCGATCTCGGTCGCCCAGCGCTGGGCTTCCGCCTTGGTGTCGAATGTCGCGGAGATGGTCGGGTAACCCTTGCGGCGCACCTGTGCACGCCATGAGTCGCCCCGTTTTTCGAAGTAGGCCATGGGTGTACTTTATCCGCCGTTGGGGGAATCCGCTACACCGCTTTCCGGCACCCATTCCCCCATAGCTCCCCCAAACGCCACTGAAAACAAAAAGGGCCTGCATGAGAAAATCACGCAAGCCCTTGATTTGTGGCGGAGAGTCAGGGATTCGAACCCTGGGTACGGTTGCCCGTACAACGGATTTCGAATCCGTCCCATTCGACCACTCTGGCAACTCTCCAAGTCGGCGCGCA
>Ga0105357_10000341_pt1 | contig 24385 bp, 20 predicted proteins | sample GOMGulsemesocosm_4_FD_83660 | JGI IMG/M metagenome (GOLD analysis project Ga0105357, IMG submission 83660) | Methane-oxidizing microbial communities from mesocosms in the Gulf of Mexico - GOM15B Gulf of Mexico | ecosystem: Environmental > Aquatic > Marine > Cold seeps | place: USA: Gulf of...
ATCAATGGCACAGCGTCAGATTACTCAACACCGGCCACGCAAACGTATTACGCGGCCAACAATAACGTCACTACCGGTGCGATCAGCTTGGTGGTCACCAACGCTCAAGAAAATTTGGAGTTTGTAAAGGTCAACGGGACTTCCACCATCACGGGAAATCATGACTGGAATAACTTCTCAATCAGTAACCTTCGGAATTTGGGCGTTAACGGCGCAGTAACCGCAGTTACGGTGTCAGCGACATCAATCAATGCAACCAGCATTAACGCAGGGACTGTCACAACATCCCGAACGACTGACCGTGATAATAATGGTTATTACAGTGACCCCAATGGGTATTCTCGGTTCGCGAGATCCTTAAGTGATGACCCAGAGACTGCTCGTGCCGCTATTTCTGCCAACGATATACCCAACAAAGCCTATGTCGATTCTGTGGCCGGAGGCCCAACTTGTAACTTCGCTAGTAGCGGGAGTTGCCGGTGGAATAATGGCTACTTGCAACAATGGGGTCGAATGACGGTACCTGGCAGAACTCGTAGGTATATTTCGTTCTCTAGGCCATTTATAGCAACGCCTCACTCAGTGCAGATCTCAGAGTATTGGCCTGGGATCGGAACAAATAATGAGGCAACAATAGTATCAAAAACCTCCGCAGGTTTTACTATCGCCAATAACGATGTATCAACACTAACGTATGACTATTTTGCTACCGGCCGTTAGCAGTAATCATTAGTAGCCAGAAGCTTTCCACATATAGGTTTTGGTACAGCAGCCTCCACTGTTGGTTGCTCTGAAGGTACTGGTTGTAGGGGTGCTTCTTAGTGATACATTCAGCAGTGAATCTACTCTCCTAACGTCCATTACGGTAACAATGGGTGTTTGGGAAAAACGCTGTGGGAACGAGTGTGTTCTCGTCTGTTGGCGGCGTAGTGTAAAGGTACTGGTAGACCACATTTCTTTGTAACCATCCGACCATATACGCCACAGACCATTCGAATTCGAGCCCGCCGACGTGATGGTCATGCCACCGGCTTTCGTCCACACACCACTGACACAGCTGAGAAATTCGCCAGTGTTAGTGGTGCCTATTTGCTTTGTAGTACAGGCGCGACCGACTATATAGCTGTCTCTCAGTCTAGCGACGTTAATGTCGAGGTAGCTCAATCGAGAGGTGCTGTTAGGGTCTAGGTAATAACCATTATTATCGGATCTTTTGTTTTAATCGCTTTCGGGTCATTTTTATATCAACGTTAGAGTCCACATATCCGCTAGCAGCTTCAGCGTTCTTCCAATCGCCTGCGGCCATAAGTCCCATATATCTCCAGATTCGGCATACCAGGTCGCAAATCCTCTTCTTAGGCTATGGCTTCCGATATTGGTCCTTCGAACTCTAGCGTTCGTACAGAGCGTTACAAGCCAATTGAGCGATCTACCGCTAGCTGTATAGAATAGTAGCAAATGAGGGTATTGTGGGTATTCAAAGGACTGTTGAAGTGCAAGAAGGAATGCTATGGATAGTGTTACTTATAGTCGGATGTGCGAAACTTTAGAGCGGATACGGCATAGACTTAACAGCGATCACGACATTATTGCGATTGGTCGTGGACTCTCGAAGTTAAGTAGTCTAACCGTTGATGGGTGGTTACAAGCACTAAACAGCAACAATGACCATGTTGCAGAAAGTGCTTTAATATTTCTCATCAAGCGCGGATTAAAACAGGATATTACCCACTAGGATTTTCGAGATAATGGCCGCCTAGACTCTCTATACTGTCTGATCATATCAAACACCACTAGCTAGTACTGATATATCAAGTCTGGGCTTTTGCATGTTTTTATTTTGGTAATGTATTTAAAAGACTCAATATGAAGCTGTATGCAGCGTTCCCAGTAACGCCATGCACGGTGCTTTCTAGAAATTCTCTCAGCCCATCAATTACTGCCTTCTCCTGTTTATAGGGCTGTATTGTGTTTTGAATCTCCTCTTTCCTTCTGTCAGTTAATTCAATTTTCGATGCGTTCTGAATAAGATCAATTAGTTCTTTCGGTATTACATCTTTTCTTCTTAATTGACTTGATATATCTCGCTGGCTCCTCGTCAACCCTGCACATATGGTCTTTTGTAGGTGATCCAACTGTCCTTCTAGGCTTGAAATTCGTTCCTTAAAGCTACTATTGTCAGTTTGGTACATAAGCAGAATTTTTTCACTATTTCTCAATTCCAGCGCTGCCATTTCCAGCTTCATCTTTAAACGTTCTGCATCCAGCTTATTTTCGAGAATTTCCTCAGCCTTCCTTTCCCCCAAAACTACAAGTCCATATTCATCTAATGACTTTTCAATGACCTCAATTTCTCCAGAAGGGCTTTCGACTACAAGCTTGACTGTGTTTCCATTTTGCTCGATTCTAACTTTCGCTTTCGTTTCTTTATACTTTTGATGAAGAAAATCATTAAAGTAGGAGAGAATTGAAAGGCCCGAGCTTGCTTGGTGAGGCTCAAACGTAATTGTCTTTGAAATTGCAACAATGTCGTAATGCTCATCCTCTACATCCTCCTTAAAACCGTATTCAGGAAGACCGGTTAGAACGACAATCACTTCAAACTCACTTTCCATTTCCGGATCAATAACAGTACCTACCACAATAGTTGCATCGTAACCGGCAACTGCTTCTATCTCATCTCCAACCGTTGAAAATTCCCCCAAACTCAAATCCAATCCGGCTGTTATACATACAAGCCAACCTCTAGCCTCAGTAAGATTGTGATTGTCGAGCGCGGGAGATTTTAATAGCTTTCTAACAGATGACTCAGCTCTAAACTCTCCCTTTACACGAGCGAATGAAACTGTACTTGTCCCCATATCTGAAATTATAGTTTGTAAATCTGCAAAATCGACATTTATCATTCCCGGCCTAGTCACCAAATTCACCATGCTTTTTATCACGGCTTCAAAATGATTGTTAGAATCTAAAAATAAATCCTCCGACCTAGATATTTCTTGATTTAGAAAACTGGATTTCAAAAAGCTATCGTTATTAATGCATATTATCGAATCGGTATATTTCAAAAGTTCGACGTACGCACGTTGTGACGCACCTCTTTTTCGACGCCCCTCAAAATCAAATGGAAACGAAAATAGCCCGATGCATAGGATATTATTGTCGCTAACTACTTTTGAAATGAAAGGCGACAGCCTACTGCCAGTCTCTCCACCTAGCCCAGAAACCAAGAAAACAATATCTTTCCCTGTAATGCCATCGAGCATTCTGTTTTTCAGATCGCTGTAGCTATCCGAAGCTATGATTTTCTCTTCATCCTTGAATGTCAACTCTTCGAGAAACTCTTCCGAGTGATGCAGAAAAAATACAGAAACAACCTGATCATAATCAAGACTAATAGATATTTGCTTGGCAATTTTTGATCCTACTGTTCCAATTCCAACTATTGCAATAGACATCGTTTGTGGAATGCTATCAACCGATTCAAACATAAAGAAACCATATGTGCGCAACACTAAAATTAGAATATAGTTTCTATATCTCTCAATTTTTGCATTAGTTTAGGGAAAGTAGGAAGGCTTGACGGGGTGATATTTTCCATATCGACTCTACAATAAGCTTCCTAGCTCATTGATCTTTCTTTCATGGTACAAGGCCATATGATTTTGTCAATGATGCCTAAGGCATTCAGTGGTAAACTTGAGATTGGACGGAGGAAAGGTATATCTACCTAGGCACAACCACGAACCAATCCGGAAAACAATCTGGACTGACAGCGTCTCCGGTGTAATGAATCTCCTATCCTGAAGCCATATAGTTTTGGGCTTTCAATAAGGCGTTGGTATTGCTGGATTCCAAAATATATTGTCAACCACAAAATAAAACGAGCCGCTAAATTGTAAAGACGTGGGATCGACATTCGTTTGGTCTCAGCGCTGAATAGCCTTTGCGCCATTGTCGCAGTTAATTGCCATTAAACCATTTCTTGTTCTGGTCCAGATGGTATTACGCCGACCAGCGTGTGTGTTTTGTAGCGGAAGTGACATTTTTACTTCTCTTTTGCCTCACACACACTCCAAATGCTTGAAATCCATACGCCCAGCGCCTATTATTGTTCCAGATATGGCCCCAATGACCTTCATTGGAACCTTATCAGATCGCACATGACGCGCAAGCTGTGATCGAGACCATCGGGTCTGGCGTCCTCCTACAATTCGTTTCTTGTGTTATTCACCCACTGGGGATTCTCATCTTCCCCTATGGGACAGTTGCGTCTTCTCCAGTCTGTTTTTTACATTTCTGGAGAATTATTATGACTCAACAAAACACTCACTCCCAATCTGCTACTCCTAGTCTGCACGAAGGCCGTTGGTTCAATCTTCACGTCGAAGGTTGTGGCAACCTCTACAATGCTCGCTGGGTTGAACCAGGCCCTGGTCGTCGATTCACTCGTTTTTTATCGGTGCGAATCGCATTGTTACAAGGCCCCACTCAAAACCCTGAACCCATGTTCATGGATTTGAAAGTGACCGGTAACAAAGCTAAGAAAATCATTGAAATGTATTTCGATCATATTAACGATCGAGACACGAAGACTTTCGCGTCGATTAAATTCAGTGATTTGGACATTCAAATGAACCCTAACGCACAGCAAGGCAAGCAGCCTTACTTTATGAAGGGACGCTTGATCAATATGAAGTTTCTAAAAGTAGCCAATCAATCCATCGATCTGACCGCTTTTGATGAACCTTCAAAAGAAGCTCTCGCCATGGCGCAACAACCTCCTCATCCGGCTTACGTCGATGTTGGTCACGTTGCCCAAAGTGCGAATAGCCATCATGCTGATCAAACTGCTGCCATGCAGTAGCGTCGGTTGAACACCAGTGCCCCTTATAGGACATTGCAATGAGAGCGCAGTACGACGGACTCAATTCATCTTCGGATGCAATTGATCCGTCGAGCTCGTATTGTCTCTCTCAGTTGTTCAGGGGAGTCGGCAGTAGTCAGTTGTTACTGACAATTGATTACTGCTGATTTCTCCCGTCTCCGCTGCGGTTCAGCGGAACCTTGTCGGCCCTTGGTCGATTAACTGTGCGTGTAGAGTGAAATCACAGTGACGGATCCCTCCAGGTCTTCTCTACCTTCTGCGTGAATGGAACCCCTTTATTCCTTTACGTCTACTTCCGGAATGGTGAGACATTTCGCAAAAGGGGTCGCTTGCGGCCCCTTCCTATTGACTGACCGCTTCAAGATTGAATTTGTGACAGACTATCATTGATCACCGAGTTTGATGCTGAAACAGCCACTTTAATTGACCCAAGCCCGATACCTGTGCGTCTCCATTGCGCCTGAACAATGGAACCTTAGAATGCGACTCATCAGGTCTGTAACAGTCGCTCAGCCTTGAGCTGGATCTGCTTCTAACACCCAACGGTGAATAACCCTTGGGGGTTTTCTCGTTGTTTATCTTTTGATAACTCTGCGAGGAAACACCGATGACTGACTCAAAAACTATTAATGAGCTCCCTGTTGTTAAAATTGGTTACTACCATATCGAAGAAAAAATGATGGAAGACGGCAACATTCGTCTAGTCATCCTTGACGTTCGTGATGGTGAAGTATTTTCTTTAGATGTAGATCTTGAAACCCATATTGGAGTTTTTGAGTTTTTAGAAACACATCAAAATATTGGGTCATTGGATGCGCTTGAAAAACGCATCAATAATTCATGAAACTGCACCTTCTGGGTTGAAGCCGTAGCGTAACAGCGCTACAGTTTCTCTCAGAGGATTGCACATTGATGAGGACACGAACATGACCATTCGCACGATAGAATCAAACGTATCTTTTGATGAACTGTTCGAGAAACTGAAGACACTCGATGGCGTGAAAAACATGAAGAGATACACAAAAGAGGAATGGCTTAGAAAAGATGTCGATGTAAGCCAGCTTTCGCCGGAAATTCGTAGAATGCGACTGCGAGAGTTAAACCGTGCCACCAAGCCGATTCCGGACAATGTCACGACACTGGGGCAGAAGAGCCCAAAGTAATAGTCGAAACCAAAAAATTCATGTGACTCAACGGCACTTCCGTTGAACCTTGATAGCAGCTCATGAGGCATGACAGCTGCGACAACCTAAGGGTTGAGCCTCTCTCTTTTACTCCCTGCGCTAGTCTCTAGCGCTCTCTAAATACCACCTGACGGGTTTATTCCCGTTGGGGGACAAGTCCCGTTATTCGTTTGACTCATACATCGTAAGGAAAACACCATGGGACAGTCCTCTCTTGTGTCTGCCAATTATCAATTGTTGGTTGAACTCAACATCATCTCGAAAGAGGGAGCGTTACGGGAATACTCGAAACTAACATCCAGTGGCTTTATGGATTTGGTCTTAGAGCCTTTACCGTTCATGTCATCGATTACTGAGAAAGATGCAATATTCTTCTCGCTGGCTCATTATTTCATACAAAATGGAGATATGTGTCAAGATCCGGAGTTAGTCTTAATGGCCTACCCCGAGAAACAAGAGGTTCACGCTTACAGTTTTCAACAAGCCATTCCTCCCGTGTTTCATGAAGCGCTTGATGAGAATGGTCGCGAGCGAAAATTGCTTGGCAATCAACTCAACAGCTTTTTAAACACATGGCTCACCACCGGCATTCAACAACAATTTGATTGTACTCAGTGGCAAGCTGCATAATTTTGACCTTTTCGTAGACACCTAACACCTCATTTATGAGGTTTCTTTCTCACCCTTGGGGGCTCGCCTCCAAGGGTGCCTCCTCTATTTGTTATAGAGGTATTTATGTCAAATTCAACGTTCGCCTACCAAACTGAATCCGATGTGATCGAAGCGGCTCATCAAATGCTGGTTTCGAAAGCTCGGAGTGGTGCAATTGAGTTGGTTAATCCTAAAGACGCGAGCCGTTTTTTTAGAACTCAGATTGCTTGTAAAGAAGTTGAGGTGTTCAGTGTCGCATTTTTGGATGCGCAACACCGACTCATCACTTGCGACATACTGTTTCAAGGCACCATTGATGGCTCTGCCGTCTATCCAAGAGAAGTTGTTAAGGCTTCCCTTAAACACAACGCCTGCGCATTGATCGTTGCGCATAACCACCCTTCAGGTGAGAGTGAGCCCAGTCATGCTGATCGGAGAATTACCGATCGATTGAAAAAGGCACTTGAACTGATTGATGTCAGATTGATCGATCACTTGGTCGTCACACACGACCATTGCACATCATTCGCCGAAAGGGGAATCCTCTAACTCTCACCATACCCTCGGGGCTAAGCCCCAGTGGGCAGCCTCGTTGCTTTCAAACTATCAGGAGGCAAATATTGCCATAGAACTGCCCAGCGATCGTGCAGAGCTCGAGGCCTTGGCCTTAAAGTCATGCCCAGCATTAGATTATTACGAGTTGCGAGACTCGATCGAAGGTGCGGATGATGCCGCACTATTGTCATTGATTATCGACAATGACGAATCAATCGACATACCGCTCGCCGGTAGTTTTATCGAGGCGGTAAAACCCGCCTATCACCGGCTACTGTTTATCCAAATACGGTTCCGTCTATTGGACATATCGACATTAACTGTTGAGCATGTTGTTTCTGAGATCGACGCAATCGATGCACAGGAAAAGCGTGTTCTTTTGGCATGGGCTCATGCGACGAAAGAGCTTAACCCAAGCATGCTCGAAGAGGTCGAAACCGGTCGTTTTCGTTATACGACAGCGATAGGTGACTACCTTCAGAAGATGTTTGTCGCCACCTAAGCTTGCAATTACTTTCCCCCAAGGGGCTCTGCCCCTCGGGTACCCCCCTAGAATCCATCGTCGTTAAGAGTAGAATCTTCTCGTAATCTACGCACAGGAGATTCTACATGAAAATATCGAAATATTCCGACAGTCAGATCATGGCCATTCTTAAGTAAGCCGACGCGGACAGCCCGACGGCTGAGCTTTTCCTTGAAGACGATATGAGTTGAGCCCCATTTTACAAGTGCCGTTCAAAGTACGGCCGTATGGATGCCATCCATGATGACTTGCCTCAAGTAGCTTGAGGACGAAACTATCGACTAAAGAGGATGTACGCTGAGGAACGGCGCAAATCGGAGATAAAAGTGGTGAGACCATCTCAACGCAGGGAGATGGCGCAGCAAGTGGTTGCGACCTAGGCCATTAGTATACGCAGGCCTGCCGGGCGTTTGTTATCGGCTAAAACACTAACGCTGCCAACAGCCTCTTATTACTCAGAGAATGAAGAGATTGCAGGCTAGCTTATAAACTGACAGGACTAAATCCCGACTGGGCAGCAGCAGGCTGTCGCGAGTCCCATCTCTACGTACCATAAGTGACTAGACCTATAAAGGTTATTACAGCATTTGAAGGTACGATCTTCCATCAAAGATGACCTATCCACTCCAAGACCAAAGCTCTTTGACACCAAATCCAAGGGCGCTACACTTAAATCATTGAAAACATCCCTACTAGGCAGTCCATGCTCATTTGCAAATATTATTACCATATAAAAGTAATAGCCTATATAGCACTTTCTTATATTACCCTAGCCATATCAGTTTACGCTGAAGTTCATCGTAACACGCTCATCTTTGCCAGCGACTACTGGCAACATTACGTAGAAACTGACGGTTCAGGTTTAATGCGAGATTTACTAACGGAGATTTATACTCCCGCCGGATATAATATTAACATTAAAACACTTCCCAACCTTCGCGTTTCTCGCGCCTTCAGCAAGGCCACATTAATGCCTGGATCGGTGTTTACGCTGCTAAGCACATGAATAAATTATCAATAAAATATGCAATGGCAAACCCCCACTATCCTATCGCCACATCCATTATCACCGCCTTCTGCCAGCCTGCGCTGAAATCACGAACAAAAACACTCAACTGGAAACTCCCCCGCGGAAAAGAAGCACAAGACTTACAGAATATAATCTATGCTTGGACACGAGCTTACGGTTACGATCAAATCATCGGCATCCCAAAAACACTGCTCGCCAACACTACTGAGGGGGGGCTAAAAATGTTACTTGCAGAGAGGTTGGACTGTTTTGTCGGTCCAAAAGAAGAAACAACCTTTGCAGCTCGAGCGCTAAATGTCGATATAGAAAAATACCCCACAAAAGAAATTGCGAAACGAAATGTCTATCTCCTCTTTCTAAACACACAAGCAAACCAGAAACTTATCTCCATTCACGATATAGCGATGAAGGAGTTAATAGATAACGGAAAAATATTCGCCTTATATGAAAAATGGGGGGTGGACTATCACGAGGTAAACTATCAAACACCAAACGACTACTAGTAGTAATTCTCTTCGCTTCCTGCATGCTAAAACAATACTAAATCACTCTCTGACGACCAAGAAAATCCAAAGAAGATTTTCAAGGTACGCCCGCTCACGTACAATCAAATAAATCACGCATTCGAGTTTAACTGCATGACTTTCAAGACTACCGACAACATTCGCATCCATGGCCATGCCCTCCTGGCTTGAACTGATCACATCATGTAAAAACGTCATTTTTCGTTGCAAAGTAAATTCCGGTAATGAGGCCAAAATAACTACCTTATCCTGCTCTCGAGCCACCAGATACGCCAAAGCAGCCCTCAACTCTTCGTTTGTACGAGCCGCGAGTTAAACCGCATTAGCCCCACAAATATCCCGGCGCTTTAACTAGCTACCAAAGGTAGCGGATATAGGTACCGACTCACTCTCTTAAGAGGCCTGCCAAAATAGCCCCTGAAAAGGACGTCCCACTTCTCCATGACTACCTGTATTCACGCGCACCATAATAATATGTAGACACGGATACAAAACGTCATTCAGCCTCTAACGCCCGCGGAGTCTCGATATGACTATACCGGTATGACCGATCACTAAGGCTAGCTTATTGAAGATTTTTCTTCATCGGCTGTTTTTCGGTTTCTCGATTTTATGCCACGAAACGTGATTATAGTAGCCTCTGATATGTAGTGTTATTGTGTGACAAGACCTAAGCTCTCAATATTTTGGCTTTATCCGCACTTACTTTTCAACGGCTTGAACTCAGCCTTTCATATTCCCTCAAAACTAAGAGATAGCATTACGCTACAGCAGACCTTTCAGGGTAAAACGAACAGTTTCACAAAGCCAACTCGATGTAAAACTATCCCTCAAGCTCCGCATATCATTCAATTAGACATCAATAAACGCCTCGCTTCTCGAACGCCGCTGGAAACTGCGCCATCTACATATTGATGGCGTTCAACATCCGTAGCTGATCCAGCAAAAAGTACACGTCCACCGTAAACCGGCTTTGCCAAATTCTGAATGGTCTGCGGCCCCTGCCCTGTCCTGATATGTGAATAGGCACCACGAGAATAAGGGTTATTGCTCCAATCAGACTGCTGAACTTGGATCGGTCGAAGCTGGGGAGCGTTTAGTAGAGCTCGCAAAGCATCTACTACCAGATCCAACCGCTGATCGAAATCCAATTTCACAAAACTATCGATATAGTCGGTGTGTGCTATAGCCACAACCACTGGCCTACCCGATTGTTCAGTCAGGTTCTGAAACGTCAATCGAACCCCAGAGCGATGATCAAAGAACACTTGCGTAGTGAAATCAATCAACTCTGCTTGTGCTTGATCAAATAACAAAACAATTTTTTCCATTTTTGTAATACCCGCATTTAGAATGGCCTCTTTCTTATATGCCGGAAGTGCTGGTTCAAACCTAATACTGCCCGCCTTTAATACTCCCAAAGGTACAGTCACTAAAACATGTGATGCTACAAAGGTTTCTCCATCAGTCTCAACCTGCACAGCATCGTCAAGCTGCGAAATTTTCGTAACCGGTTGATTAAAAAGGATATTTACCCCATCAGCCAACGTTTCTATAAAGCTCGCATAGCCCCGCTCTGGAAGTGCGACACTACCATCACCGGCAACAGGAAGTTGATTATTCCAACGCATGGAATAATCAGTAACATCTGATGATTGAACCGTACGCAGTAAAGACTCTATCAGCCGCCCATCCACGCCACTCAACCCTGCTTCAGAAAAATAGGCTTGCATCCACTTATCGACCGAGTAATCAGCTTCAGCTGACTCAGGTTTCTGCTTCGGCCCGTTAAAATAACTGAACATATGATAGAGAAATCGAACTTTATCAATCAACCCCAAATGCTCACCTGTAGCAGCATCATAGGCATTAGCAAAAGGGTCAGACATCAAACTAACCTCTTCGTAACCCAATCCAATCTCTTCATAAAGCGGTACGAGAGGGTTAATATCTAAATCGTGAATAAAGCCACCATTCATATCCACCGGCAATCCATTGAGAGAAGCCGTCCAAGTACGTCCACCAAGACGATTACGGGCTTCAAGAACCAATGTGTCGACCCCTTTATCATTAAGAATACGTGCCGCACTTAAACCCGCGGCACCTGCCCCCACCACAATTACCCGTTCAACTTTTGGAATTACCAATGAATGCCGATCCTTTCCACCTTCGGGAAAGTGCTTTAGCAACAGACTGCCAACGTTTTCATCAAATGGGTGGGAGTTTTTCTCGCTATAGCTCTGGGCAAAAAGATCGCAAGCATTACCAAGCATCAGAAAACACCAAAAAACACGAATAAATTTCAGCATGAATACAGCTCGTTTAGAAACACCAATATACGAAATATTCTCTAGAGGTAATGCACAATAAAGAATCTACAATAAAGTTAATTACAACTTAAACATCAACCACTTTTCTCTCTCCTGAAACCTTGGGAAAACTGGACAAAGCCAACCATACGTATAATGTACTGACAACCATAAACACCCACTGCTCTACCGCAACGCCTTCACCAGCTATTTTTGCCATAGGCATATAAGTAAGTACATCCCAAAAAAAATATCCTAGCGTAAATACACTTACCATCTTGAAAATCTCTCGCTTACAGAACCAAGCAGCCAGAGCGGCCACCCCCCACCCCAGAGCCGTTACAGAGTTTAGAATTCGATAAAATACAAAAATATCTTCATGTACTCCTCGCGCATTACTCCACTCCTTTAAAGACTGCATCGTTTCCAGAGTAGAATAATCAATAAATACAAACGAATAGGCGAAAAAAAATGAAAAAAATGCGGCAATGCCGCTAACAATAATACGACGGCTCATTTAACACCTCTAAAACATCGATAAGCACAACATAGTTTCCGTCGCTCGAGGGCGACGGCTCTTAACTTCCAAGCAGCAATTACTCGAAGCTATAGTCTAAAGAAACGCCCCACATCAAAGGATTACCACGACGACCGTTATAGAAACCTAAACCAGTACCGGAATTACCACGTTCCGAGAGATATTCCTCATCGGCAAGGTTGTCGCCATACAACGATATAGATAGACTCTCATCAGGACTTATATATGTAACTCGAGCACCTAGCAATCCGTATGAGCCTTCTTCTCCGAGCTCGCCTAGCGAATGACTATAGATTTGATCACCAACGTAGGAATAGCTAGCATTAAAACGTAAAGTACCGCGCCCCTCCAAGCCTAAAAGGTAGTCAACACCCACGGCCCCACTAAAGTGAGGGCTTCGTACCAAGTCCTCACCTGCTCTACTTACCCCGCCGTCATCAAACTTATCATACTCCGCATTTAGCCACCCAGCAGAAGCGGTCAATATTAAATCCTCTGTAACAGCAAAAGTAATATCTGTTTCCAAGCCAGATGCTGATGCCTTTCCTGCATTTTTAATAACAAAACCCAACCCATCTTGAGTAAGAACTTGAAGATCTTCGTAGTCGAACTGGAAGAGAGCCGCATTTACTCGTACTCTATCTGAAAGCCAACTAGATTTAAGGCCGACCTCGAAACTATTAATATTTTCCGAACCAAATGCTGGCTCTTCAATAGTAGCGGCACTACTATTAAACCCTCCAGATTTGTAACCTTTAGTGGCACTAGCGTATAGCAAAATATCATCGGCTAATGAATAATCCAAAACTAAGCGCGGCGATACATCTTCCCAATTCTCATGTTGATGATCATCAAAGACTGGAAGTACCGCCCCCCCAAATGCAAAATTAAGATCTGCAGCGCCACCCGACCCTAACGGTGTTTTATCGCCGATAACCTTATGCGTTTTGGCATCGTAACTGTAGCGTAGCCCGGTAGTAAGATTAAGCGTATCCGTCAACATCCAGATCACATCCGAGAACAGAGCATAACTTTCAGTTTTTGCTTGTGCCCCATAAATAATATTAGTTAAACCAAAAGAAGGAAAATCTGCAGTATCCCGAGAAAAGATATCTTCTTTGAAAAAACTTAAACCAACAAACCAATCAACACCCTCCGCGTGGCCGTTAAGGCGAAATTCCTGACTATAGGTTTCCTGCCCCTGAGCCGATTCTTCAATCTGAAATATGTCCAACTCTGAACCATCAACATCCTCACTGTAGGCCAAATCAAACTCACGGTAAGCTGTTAGTGAAGTCAGCGTTAAGCTATCTGTAACGTCCCACTCAACCTTAACTGAATGACCGCGTTGACGACGATCGAAGGAACCAGGCGATACGTTGCTTGAGTACTTTTTATCACCAAGATTAAAAGTATCAGCATGAAAGACATTAGCTCCCAAGGCTGCATTCAATGCTTGTACATCCTGAAATATACCAGTCACCGCACCGCTCGTAATCGTAGCCGGATCCATCGCAATTAGCTCATTAGACAACATTGCCTCATCATCTGTTCTTTCCCAATCATTGGTAAATGTCACTGAAATTGTATCGCTAGGAGTCCACAACAAACTCAAACGGCCACTGCTATTATCAACCTCCCCACTCTCATCACTATTTATGGCATTGTCCATCCAACCATCTTGCCGCTTGGTTTTGATCGAGGTACGCAGAGATAAACTTTCGTCAATCAAGGGAAGGTTAACCATCGCTCGTAACTCACGATACCCGGCGCTGCCAACGCTTGCACCGACACTTGCATCAAATTCATTGCCAGGCTGGTGGGTAGTGATACTGATAGCGCCCCCTGCAGTATTACGTCCAAACAACGTTCCTTGAGGGCCTTTCAGAATTTCAACCTGCGCAACATCAAGAAAGTCACTTACAGCACTACCGCCGCGCCCAACATAAACACCATCAACATACACCCCTACGCTGGGATCACCACCAACACCAAAATCATTGGAACTAACACCTCGCATGGAAATAACCCCAAAGCCTCTCGCTGGATTGTCTGCGTTTAAACCTGGGGTAAACTTTGCTAAATCCACTAGATTGGCACTGCCTGCCTGTTCGATAAAGTCACCACCAAAAGCACTCACCGAGAGAGGTACATCCTGCAGACTCTGGGCCCGCTTTTGTGCGGTTACTATAATTTCCTCAATCACAAAGCCTATATCGTTAGCCATCAATGTTGATGGGCCAATAGCTAGTAGCATAGCTGCCACCAAAGGCGCCCTTTTCATTGGGTTGAATGCTCTCATCATCTGTCTCACTCTTTTTATTCTAGGCCGATAGTTCGGCGGGTAATAGCAGGGGTAGCTCAACCCCACACTCAATAAGCAATCATATGCTTACTTTTTTTACTATACCCTCGCAAAAACAAAATCGCCAACTAAAATAAACAAATGATTTTATTTATCGGAAGAGAGAACCAAAGGCTATTCTCGTGAATAACCCTAATTCATTGATTCTTTAAGTGATCTTAAATATTAATCTGAAAGGCAGTACCTGATCAAATATTGAGCATGATCCTGCTCCCACTGCAATGTATAAGGAGCCGAATGAGTGGCATCCTGGTTCCGCAAACGAGTGGCAACATTACTAACCTCATAAATGTACTCAGCATAGTGACGTAACTTTTCATCCGGCCACTTGCAACCAAAGTGACGCAATAAAGCAACCAAGCGCGACACTACCGTTTCGGTATGTCGATCCATCATTTCACTAAGCTTTGCATCGTGCTCAATAGCTTTATCCAACTCCAAGTCAGCCTTTCCGTACCACTTCAATTTGGCAATGGCAGAAGTTAGCCCTGCAAAGTACTGAACAGGAGATTTATTTAAATATTCTTCAGTATCGAACTCATCAAACACGCCAATAACCACACTCAACCGCTCCTGATTCAGCGCGTAAAGTATCGCCTGCTTGTTGGGGTAATACTGATAAATAGAAGCAATATTTACCCCTGATGACTCGGCAATATTGCGAGTGGTAATAGCTGCAGCTCCCTGCTCCTCCAGCAGTCGGCGGGTCCCCTCAAGAATTCGATAACAGGTTTCTCTGGCGCGTGCCTGCTTAGGTGCTTTTCGGGGAACTACAGTTTTGGGACGTTTCTTTACAGTATTTTCAGCCATTTCCCTTCCATTTTCTTAAATTTTTCCTAGATTCATTCTAACAACTAATCTAAACAAATGCTTGCATTCGATATGACAGCCAATTAAACTCATTACAAAGTAAACATTTATTTATATTATGAAAACTATGATAGATTGCTCCATGCGAATGTGATCGTATGATTTTTCTCTCTCCTTCTGCCACTTTTTTGGCACGGGCAGCTCGCTGCCCGCTTCTTTCTCGCCACGGAGTAGCCTGCGCACCAAAAGAAAAGCAAGTTATTCTAAACAGGAATACATCAATGAACCTACGTGCCTTAGTTATTGCGCTCTCACTTGTCATCACCCCTTACAGCCTGACTTACGCTAATGAAGTAGCGATAGATAATGCACACGTCATGACTCTGAGCGGCGCCCTAAAAGGAGAATACCTAGCCGACCAGAAGCTTTACCGCTTTCTAGGTATTCCATACGCCCAAGCGCAGGTAGGCGAGTATCGATTTAAAGCCCCAAGGCCTACAAAGCCTTGGGGTGGCACTCTTCAAGCCACAACGTTTGGCCCAGCTTCCGCCCAAGCCTTTGATCAACATGAGGGCTCACTGGAAGACTTTGGAGGAGATCTTACAAATGAAGATAGCCTTTCACTTAACATCTGGACTCCCAGCTTAGATAAAAAGCGCCCGGTAATGGTTTGGATTCACGGTGGCGGCAATGCCCACGGCTCCAGTCGCTCACCAAACTACAATGGCGCAAACCTGGCTAAACGCGGGGATGTTGTTTTTGTCAGTATTAATTATCGGCTGGGTATTTTCGGTTTCATCGATATGAGCCTAATTGGCGGCGAGGACTATACTGGTAGCGCGAACAATGGCATTCGCGATCAAATGATGGCACTGAAGTGGATTAGAGAGAATATTGAGCAGTTCGGTGGAGACCCAGACAACATTACCGCCATGGGTAATTCAGCTGGCGCAACTAATCTCAGCGCCATCCTAGGAAGTAAAAAACCAAAGCAATATTTTGACCGAGTTGTTCTACAAAGTGGTGCTGCATTCCTTACTCGCTCACCCATATCCAGTGCACGCATGAACAAAATGTTTTTCGAAAACATGGGGATCACCCACATAGATCAGCTATTACATTTACCGGCTGAAGAGCTCATAAGAATGCAAGAAAAAGCCCTTAACGGAATGCTAGAAACAGATGTTGATCTGATGTTTCAACCCACAATGGATAGTGAGGTAGTCGAAGAGTTCCCTCTACGCGCAATACGGAACGGTGCAACCAAAGATATTGATATGCTAATCGGCTCAACGGCCAACGAGCTAATGCTATATACACTCTACGACCCACAGCTTCTTGAACGCCAACCAGAGGATCTTCCTGAATTGCAAACACTCCCTTGGATTGCTCGAAAGTTAATCAGTACGGTATTTAGCTGGAACCGACCACATATGCAGCCGGGTCAAGTCGCAATGGATATATTCAGCGACCTCGCCTTCCGCTTGCCTGCTATACGCATGGCAGAAGCCCAATCCATGCACGCAAATAATGCCTGGCTGTATCGTTTCGACTGGCCAATACCCAATTCAAAGATGGGGGCTCCCCATGCCATTGAGCTGCCATTTCTTTTCAATCGCCTGCAAGACATTGCAGACAAGGTCTCTGGCGTCGATAGAGCTAGCCCCGAATGGCGTCAACTCGCACACACACTTCAAGACGCATGGATCAATTTTGCTCATAGCGGCAACCCCACTGAGAGCCTTCACACTTCATTCCTGAGTAAGTGGCAACCCTATAACGAATCTAGTCGTAGCACTCTACTATTTAACACGCCAGTACAAGTGGTAGAAGACCCATCAAAGTGGGAACGTCGACTCTTTAGCTCTCTTCCATTTGATGGTTATTTCGATGACGAAGAGAACCTGTAACTTTTTTAGCTGCTTGAGGCACTCATTTCGAAACGAAGAGACCTCCCCGCTAGTGTCACGACATCAATCGCGGCACCGGCGTAAAAAATCTCTTCAGTAAAAGACCCTTGGCGACTAAGGCATTTCAGCACATCACTTTACCACCGTAATTGCCGAATTAGCGCTAAAACGATTCATGAAAAATCGAGTGAGATCAAATATCGAGTGCACAAGATCGCATTACAAGCGATTCCATACCCAGAAGCAACAACCTTCATATTGATACACTCGTGGACCGAAATTGAGATACAGCATCGATTCAGACTAATAAATGGAACTCAAAGAATGTAGTTGATGCTCTTATTCGAAAACTAAAAACATTACCAACGGTTCAAATAAATACTCTAATATGGAATCGTAAAATGACCGCGAGCTCTTTACAGGGAAGACAGAAATTGATGTTTATATTTGTAATTTAAGTAGCCCGTGGCAAAGAGCAGCAAACGAGAATGCCAGCCGCGTGTCACGATAACATTCTCCCTATGTGACAACCTACGGACCTTCGATCGATATTATTTAGATCGCATTACGAAAAATTAAATAGACACCCTCTAAGAATACCGATGTATTTGGCTCCGACTGATGTGATTAAACGCGATATTGCGCTGCCCTCTTTAAGACTACCCTTTTCGAAGAGATATACTCAGGGGATCCAAAAAATGAACTTGCAGCAGCCAACCGATAAAATGAATCGCCCGAATTAAGAGCCCTTCCATAAAGCCGACCATGAATCACTCATGCGCAGAAGAAATACTATCCAAGCTTTCCGAGTCGCGACAATTCACGTACAGTCAAATCAATCAGGTACTCCAACCCAGCGGCATGATCGTCAATGGTGCCAATAACATTTTCATCCATTGCCATCCCCTCTAGACAGGAGCCAATCAAGTGATTTAAAAAAGTAAACATCGGAAGCTCTGCAACCTCAGGAAACAGCGCCGACATATCTGTTTGCGTCTGCTCCCGTTCCACCAAGGGCGCGAGAGCCCGCCTGAGCTCTTCATTAGTACGGGCTGCAAGCCAAACTTCATTGATACCACTATAGCTTGGCGCCTTAACTAGCAACCAAAGGTTGTGAATATAGGCGCTGGCACGCTCTCTCAAAGGAGCAGCTAAGATAACCTCTGAGAACAAGCTCTCGCCTTGCTCACGACTATCGGTGTGATAATACTCCACCGCAGCTACAATTAGAGCAATTCTAGAGGGAAATCGCTGAAACAACGCCCCCTTTGATACACCCGCCCGTTCTGCGACTCGCATGGTACTGACTTCCGAATACCCCAGATCCGCCAAGCACTCCAACGTAGCTTTGAGAATACGTATATGGGTTTCACGGCTGCGCTGTTGCTTAGGTTCTCGCACGGAAGCGAGTGAGGTTGTATCGGGCTGTCGTGTCATGGCGCACACTATACTAATACGTAGGTACGGATACAAACCGTACCACTGAATAGCCCGAAGTATCACCATCTCCCCACAAAATAAAACCGACCGGTTGCGTTTTATTCGTGATTGATGTTTAATCGATCCCAGTAACTCGGTTAATGGCTGCACCTCCTTCAGAGGTGAATAAAAAAATTGCAAAGATACCCCCCCCCCAGAAACACCTGAGTTACTGACATAAAAACTAAAACTGTTATATCCATTGAAAGATCTATCTCAACCTCAGATAGGACAACTTCGATCAAACAGTATTTACGCCAAATATAAAAAACAATTGGTAGGAGAGCCACCATGACAAACCGTTCCTTTTTAAGATCGCAAAATAAACTCGTGACCGCTATCTGTGCGACTAGTATGGCAGCCACCGTACTACCGGCTGTATCAGGTGATTTCATGATCGAAGAGATTATTGTTACTGCTCAAAAGCGTGAACAGAACATCCAAGACGTCCCTGTAGCTATTAGCTCTTTTGATGCCAGTTTTCTGGAAGACAGCAACATCAACAACGTCAATCAATTGGTCACTTTTACGCCTGGGTTAGCAGGTCAATCTCAAGGGTTTCAGGGGCTAGAGTCATTCTCAGTGCGAGGAATCAGTACTAATGACTTTGGTGCTGGTGGTGACTTATCTGTAGGCATTTATGTTGATGGTGTTTATCAGCCTCGCAATGGTGGAGTTATTGGTTTTTTTGATATGGATCGTGTTGAGGTGCTAAAAGGGCCTCAAGGCCTATTGTTTGGCCGCAACGCCTCCTCTGGAGCCATTAGTATGATCACCCGTAAACCCACCAATGACTTTGAGGCTGAATTCAGTGTTGGTATTGAAGAGCGTAACGGCAACAATTTTACCGGTGTGGTTAACCTACCTATATCTGATGATTTAGCCATGCGCGTAGCTGTGCAGCATGAAGAATCTCAAGGGTATGTAGATAATATCATCACCGACGGAGTAGCTTACGGGCGCAATAATGACTCCGTACGCTTTAGTACCAGCTATTTGGGTTTCAGTGATACTGAAATTACGTTGTCATTAGATTATGAGGATCGAGAGTCATCAAGTGGAGAAATCTTCCGCCACAAGGTCACCTTACTTTCAGAAGTTGATTTTTCTCTGATCGATCCATCTTTGGTTCAGCCAAACGACCCGTACAAAACTAAGAATAACTTCAGCGGCGGGGAGGATTGGGAGCACTGGGGCGGCTCATTAGAAGTTAAAACAGATCTAACGGATGAATTGACGCTAACGTCTATTACTGGCTTTCGAAATCATAACAACGATTATAGTGAGGACTACGACAGCCTTCCGCTCACAGCGCTTCACTTTTTTCAACAACAAAGTGGAGAATACTATAGTCAGGAATTTCGCCTCACTGGCGGCAATGACACCTTAACTTGGTTTGCCGGTATCAGCGGTTATAAAGAGAAAATCAACGCAACCTATACTCTTAACGGAAACGAAGACGATATCTGTATCGCCACACTTGGCGCTGATTGCGTCACCCTTGCCGGCTTTACTGGTGACCCTGATTTGGATGCACTCCTAGCCCATGTAGTGGTTACGCCTGGAACCGACATGACTGATATATCCACTATTGCAGGTAACAATAGCGGTTGGGGTGCGTTTGGTGAAATGACTCTGGGCTTTGCCGAAGATTTGAATCTAAGCCTGGGCTTACGCTACACCTACGACAAAAAGGATTACAGTCGAAATGTATTCCTCCCTAACAACCCTATTGCCATAGTAGGAGGTAATAATGGAGGTTACTCAACATCTGAAGAATTGGCTCGAAGTGACAGTTGGAATGATATTTCTCCACGTGCGGCTCTAACTTATCACCCCAACGAGAATGTAACCCTTTATACCTCAGTTTCAAAAGGTTACAAGTCTGGTGGGTTCGACACCTTCGGGCTCGCAGGAGTTGGCGCACTGCCCACTCTTTTGGGCGGACCTGAAATTTCTAATCCTAACTCACTAAATAGCTTTGATCAGGAAACCATTATCAGCTATGAAATAGGGATTAAATCAATCTGGTGGGACAATCGACTACAAGCTAATGCCAGCGCCTATGTCTACGAGTACAACGACTTACAACTTAATCGTCGGGTAGGCAACAGTTTTGTCGTGAACAACGTTGGTGAGGCCGAGGGCCGAGGCGTGGAACTAGATTTACGTGTACTACCAACGGACTATTTAGATGTACTCGTCGGTGTATCATACGCAGACACTGAAACCAATTTAGATAAGAATGAGGAAAATGAAATCTGTGAAGGCCCATGCTCTGGCGGTCGCCTACCATACAACCCTCGATGGAGTGTAAATAGTGTCGTCACCTACCATACCAACATTGATACCTTAGGAGAATTCTTTACGACTTTAGAGTACAGCTATCAAGATGAGACCCTTGGGGAGCTGAATGGTCAGAAACAAGATAGTTATAGCATCATCAATCTGCGTGCTGGTCTTAACGGAGATAATTGGAGCGCCACTCTATACCTGGAAAATGCAACCGATGAAGAGTTTTATAACTTTTCAAATAATTCCTTTTCTGCAGGAATTTCTCGCCCTCGCACTGCAGGATTAACGTTCAGCTACAAACTATAAATCAAATTACCTTCCTCTCCAGTTTTATCGGTTTACCTTTAAAACTGTGCCTTATCTCCTCCTTCCTTTTGGGAGGGGGGGATCTTTTTATCAATAATTATTGCATATCCTTGAAGGAGTTTTATGTATAAGCGAGAGAAAAGCACCAGACGAAACTTCCTTAAACAATCAACAGGTTTGGTTACAAGTTCCATATTATTAAGTTCAACAGCAGGGCTATTATCCAGTTGCGGAGAGCGCTCATCAACGCACCCGACCAATATTACTCCCATTCTTCCGAATAACTATCATGGAAAAAAAATACACACCGTTAGGGGTGCAATTTCCGAAAATGATACCGGTTTCACCTCGATGCATGAGCATACTCTCATTGAGAAGCCTTCTCCAATAGACCTGATTAACACCTTTAGCCAAGAAACTATTGAGCTATTTCTGTCAGGACAGAAGGAAATTCCAATAGATTTATTCCCCAGTGATGACCACAAAGTAGCTCTAGAGAATCTCGCTTATCTCAAAAGTGGTTATTATGAAAACAGCATGGACAACTGGGACCTCAACGAAGCGCTGATGACAGCAGAGCTAAGTGATTTCTATATCGCTGGCGGTAGAACAGTGGTGGATTGTAGTGCCCCCTTTCCACGACCAGATCACAAAAAACTAAAGCGTATGTCAGAAAAATCTGGCGTAAACATCGTAATGTGTACAGGAATTGCAGCCGGAACAAATTACTGGCCACTCAAATATAGATCTATGTCACTACACGACATGATTGATTACATGGAGGATGAAATTGAAAACGGCATCGAGAACACGGTAAAACCGGCGCACATAAAAATCGGGGTCGACGGCTCAAAGCTGGACTATGGAGGCTCCGGTATTGCAGACCCATTATTTCGCCAACTACTGCAAGCTGCTTCCATCGTCTCGGCTAACACTGGCATTATGGTAACCGCTCATATCGATGGTGCTACCATTGATGAACAGCGCGATATTTGCAGCACAGCTGTAAAATATGGCATGCCGCCCGAACGAATGGTTATGGCCCACTTTCAAACCCAGCTGCAAGAGATGAATCTCGAAACTTTAGTAAAGCACCCAGAGGCCTTTGGTCTGCATCTGGACTTTGCGCGGGAACTACTGGATCAAGGATTTGTCGCATCCATTGACTGCATTGGAATGGAATTCAACCATGAACATAAAGGCACCGTCGCCGACACAGATCCCTACAAAATCGCCGCTCTTTACCATTTATCGAAAGAAGGCTATGGCGATCAACTAGTTTTTGGGACTGATACCTATATGAAACTAATGACACGTCGATACGGCGGAAACGGCATGATAAGGCTCCTAAATTACGCCACTCCAACCTTGTTGACGCTGGGAATGAACCAACAGGAACTCGATAAAATCACTACTCGTAATCCAGCACGACTATTAGCCTATTGAGACTACATTTCGAAAAAATTAAGTATTCAACAACAGAAACAGGTGTTAACTATGACCGTATTCTCTTCGCTCAATATATTCTTCCGTTTAGCCCTGTTTGGCGGGTTTATCTTAGCTATTTCTGCCTGTAATCCGCAGGAAGATACCACGGGAAATTCCGCAGAACAGACTAAACCCGTTAGGGATGGAATGCCCTCCAACCGCGAAATTTTCGGATGGGTTCAAGACATTGTCAGCTTTGGATCCCGACGCACAGGCAGTGAAGCAGGCATCAAAACCGCGGGCTACATCGCAGAACAGTTTAAGAGCTTCGGCTTAGAAAACGTCACCATCGAACAAGGAGATGCGTTACAGTGGGAGGCTACAAATTGGTCGCTTTCCGTCAACGGTGTCAGCATCCCCTGCTTCTACATGCCTCGCAGCTTTCATCCCAAGGACGGCCAACCAGCTGCCTTCAGTACTGGCCCAAGCGGGCTCCAAAGAGAAGTTGTGTATGTGGGCGACCGTATAGATTTTGACGATATCGACATCCGAGACAAAATCGTAGTGGCTGATGTTCTACTGAAAGATATTGACCTTGGACTCATGAAGCTCGCAGCAAATAAAGTTTATGACCCAGAAGGTACTCTTTCTTTGTTCGGCAAGTCTCACGTCGACCCCTTTAGCCCTAATAACTATCCCCGAAACTTGATCAATGCTATGGATCAAGGTGCAGCTGGCTTCGTTGGTATTCTGGCTAATTATATCGATAGCAACAATTTCCACAATGAAGATATAGCCTATATGATACGCGCAGATGCTTATCTCGAGCTGCCGGGTTTATGGGTCAGCCGTACAGAGGGAGAGAAAATCAAGGCTCTTATTCAAAGCGCAAACAAGCCAACCCACGGTGTACTTCGCCTGAGTGGAGAGCTCAAAACAGTAACTTACAACACCGTTCTCGGTTACCTCTCTGGATCTAGAGACGAAACCCTCATGATTCAGTCCCACCACGACTCAGCGTTTAGCGGAGCTGTCGAAGATGCCAGCGGCAGCGCAGAAGTCTTGGCCCTTGCTAAATACTATAGTCAGAAACCCTCCGCCGAACGCAATCGCCGTATGATGTTTGTCACAATGGATACTCACTTTACAGAGTACGAGTCTCACGAAGATTTTGTAGAAAAGTATGTGAAAGGCTCTGAAAACAAGAATATTGTAGCTAACCTTACAATCGAGCATATTGCCCTTGAAATGTTGGAGGAAGATGGCAAACCTCTCATGACAGGTCAGGTCGAACCGCGGTTGTTCATCGTATCCGACAACGAAAAATTGCTCGAACTCACGAACAACACTATTAGTGGTAACGACTATCAGCGAGCGCTGACAATACGAGGAAGCCTCTTTAACGACGACGTAATTGAGGATGGAATTCCCACCGATGCAGACATGATTTACAGAGCGGGCATACCTGTCATTAGTCTAGTCACAGCTCCACTTTATCTCTATGACATGATGGACACATTGGACAAAGTGGCTGTAGAAGAATTACAACCAACCGCCATAGTTTTCGCCGATTTAATCGATAATCTAGAC
>Ga0105357_10000343_pt1 | contig 24318 bp, 23 predicted proteins | sample GOMGulsemesocosm_4_FD_83660 | JGI IMG/M metagenome (GOLD analysis project Ga0105357, IMG submission 83660) | Methane-oxidizing microbial communities from mesocosms in the Gulf of Mexico - GOM15B Gulf of Mexico | ecosystem: Environmental > Aquatic > Marine > Cold seeps | place: USA: Gulf of...
AATCTTTCAATTAGCGGCTTTCTGAATGTGGCGGTGAGATAGAGATTTGAACTCTAGAAGGGCTACAAACCCTTGCCGGTTTTCAAGACCGGTGCTTTCGACCACTCAGCCATCTCACCTAATATCTACAGCAAAACTGACGTTTGCTAAAAGACGGGCAAATAATAAATACTGGGTGGTTATTTGTAAAGAATTAATTGTATTAGATGGCAAATAATACTACTAATATCCGTTTCATTAATGAGGGTTGATTTTATATGCAGAATTCTGCTGGAATTATAAACGTTTATCAAGTGAATTCAAAAAGCCGGCTTTAGGCAACTGAGCGAGCCGTATATTTACAATGTAGATTGAATATGATTATTCAACAAGCCTTTTGTTATGACAAAAAAGCATAAACAAAATTATTTATTTACACTTGTTTAATTTCGCTGCTATATATTTATATTGATTTTTTAGACGCTTGAGCTGTAATTCCTGTTCGGTGCTAGTTAACTCTCTATAATTTAACTGCTCAAAAGTAACAGTGAACTCAGTGAATTCTTTTGATATTTTTGGGAAACGTGCCGTCACCAGTTTTGAAAAATCTAGCGCTGTCATATTTACAGGCTTATGCAGATATTTTGCCGCTAAAACTGTTAATAATTTTCGGTATAGAGCAAGCCAAGGTGTTACCTTTTTCCTTTTAAAAATAGCTAGGTCTACTCGATAAAACAGTGTCACTAAGACCATAAAAAAGATAAGTACGATGGCAACTATGCCTGCTGCTTTCCATGGCATGTGCTTTCCAAACCAACGTTTTAGAAGATCATATTGCTTTTTACTTGAGTATCCCAACACCAAACGTGTCCACTGATAATCCAATGCGTCAAGTTGTAATCTTAGCTTGTTTAACCAAGCAATATTTTTAAATTGATATAAACCAATAAAATTATGATTCAATGATAATTGTTGTGTTAATAAAGCATCCGACCAACCACTCTCAACCCGTTGAGGATCAACCGCTGTTGTGGGATCTATTTTTTTCCAACCAATACCTTGTAACCAAATTTCTGACCAGGCATGTGCGTCATATTGATAAATACTTAAATGCCCGCCCTGCTGTTCATTTTGCTGTGGATACTGTGGCATAGCCTCTACATTTACATTGTTATATTCACCACCTAAATAGCCAGTAACAACTCGAGCAGGAATGCCCGCAGCCCGCATTAAGTAAGTAAAGCTGCTAGCATAGTGTTCACAAAATCCTGCTTTGGTATCAAAATAAAATTGATCCAAACTATTATTAAGTAATTGGGGTGCCTCTAAGGTATAAAAATAGTTATCTTCTCTAAATGATTCGAGTACAGCTTGTGCTCTATCAATAGGCTGTGCGTATTGTTGTTTTAGTTGAGTAGCCAACTTTTCTAACTTTGGGTTACTGCCTTTAACAATAGATAAATTACGTTGTTTATCGTCATCACTTAGTGTTAAATCTAATGAAGAATTTAGATAGCTTGTTACTTGATAGTGGGTGATTTGGCTCAACACATTACGACTTTGAATCGTGTAATCATTCATTAAAATGACTCTTGCATCATTACTTGTTGCCACCGCTAGCCCAAATAACCATGATTGATAGCTTGGCTCAACCATCACATCATAAATAATATTTTCATCAGAAGTAACCGGCTCAAAAATGTCATTGGTTGATAAATGTTGTGATGATATTTTGTTTTTATCATCGTTAGCACGAGTCCATTTTCTGCCATCAAAATTCTCTAATGTCATAGCACGCCAGTATAATGTTGAATAGCTAGGTATTTGACCCCCTTTAAAATCAACACGAAATGCTAGATCACTAGACAAGGCTAACGTGGCAATATCACCGGGGCTGACTTCATCTGATAACCCTGTCTTTACTGAGTTAGCACTAGGCACTTGCCAAAAGGGTGATAGTCGAGGGAAAACAATAAATAAAGTAACGGCCAGTAACGTACTCTGTAATAACAGTATACAAACGGTTTTACTTGCTGATAATAAGGTTTTAGTTGGCGAGAACATTTGATGTAATACGGTCAAATTGACCATTAAGATAACAATAATGACTAAAGAAAAAGCTAATGTTTGCTTAAAAATAAGTGCAGAAGCTAATAAAAACAAACCCAGAAATATTAATTGGTAAAAATCTTTTCTTTGCTTAATTTCAAACGCTTTCAAGGTATAAGCAAAAGTAAGTAAGTGTAGCATACTCACTAAAACACCTACGCTTCGCGCTGTAATTGCGATGGCAATACAGCCACCGACAGCAATAAACATTAATAGCCGCGGTGATATCGCCATTGTTTTTTTTGTTGAAGTAGTCGTTTTAGTATAGTTTTTATTTGCTTTAGCCTTATGGTGAAGTAACAGACCTTGCCAACACAAACATAAGGCGATAATTGCGATCATCCATGTACTGATCTCTAACAATAACGTTGACAGGTTTAATAATTGACAACACCATAATAACCATGCGTTTTTACTGGTTAAATGAAACACTTCAACCTGCTTATTAAGTGGTTTTAGTGACTGAAGAGGTAAGCTTATAGTCATAGGTTAACTCGTTCAACATTGGCTAGCGCGATTAAACAGTTTTCTTGATGTTGATAGCCTGAGTTTGGCTCAATTTGAATTACAGTCGTGTTTTTAGCGCTATCAGGTAAGTCGATTACTAGGCCAAAATGTTGATCATTTTTACTGTATTCAAGAATTAAGAAACACAAAAACTGAAGTTTTACTTCCACATCTGAGCTTGGCATATGACTTAACGTAAGCCAAAGTAAACTCCCCTGCTGCTTTTGATAATTTTTACTGAACTTTCCCTGTCCGCGTGCTAATTGTTTCCATGCAATGCGAGCTTGTGACTCTCCAAGTACATAATTTTTTAATTCTGAATAATCATCCCCTCCTGCGGTTGTTTGCATATAAACGCCATTATTTTTATCACTGTCATTGACCCCTGTTAACAATTGTTGATTTTCAGTTGGTTTTTTTGGCTGCGGAAAAACAATTGCTTGGTGAGAAAAGTCTAACAGTGACCAGGTAATAAAAAGACCTAAAGAGTACTCACTAAAAACTTTAACTCTGCCTAAAGTATAAACACCTCGGTGTTTTGCATACCAAGGCAATAAAATCTCACTTGTTTTAATGCTACATTGTGCTAGCTTTACTTCTTTTAAAACGTGTAGAGGATTGGAGAACTGAAAGTTAAGATCAAAATGGGTTTTATGTCCGGTAATGTGAATAGGAAAACTGATAATTTGCTCTGCAAAACAGCTTTGCTTGGCTTTTGATGAAAAGGTTAACTGAGAAAAATTATAAAAACTATGCATCATCACCGTAATGAAAAGGCTAGCTAATAAATAACTTAACAATAAAATAATATTATTTTGATAGTTAGTTCCTAGCAAAAATAATAAAACATCAAAAAACAAATAGGCAAAGCCAAACCGCGTTGGCAGTATAAAAATATTACGGTTTGACAATTTATGCTGAAAACGACTTGGCACTCGTCGGCTAAGCCAGCGATCAAAACGTTTGTTAGCTATATTTTTACAAGTTTGTTTAATCGTACTAAAGATATTCATCAGGTTAGTTAATCACGCTACTCAGAGTAAACAATGTTAAGTATTCAGCGGATTTAATACGTTAACCGCGTCCAATATTCGCTGACTAATGCTCTCTGATAACTGTTGATGTTCTGTTATATTTCCCTCAAGCCTGTGTTCACATACACTATAAAATACCGCTTTTATATCATCAGGTAGCAAGTAATCTCTGTTTTCAATAAAGGCCCATGCTCGCGCTGCAGCCAATAACGCTTTACCAGCACGAGGCGACAAAGGTTTACAGACTATAGCCTGCTCTTTTTCTGTACTATGTTGTCCTCGGCTAACACGACAAAGCGCGATTATGTACTCAATAATTGTTGTAGAAGCATGTACTTGTTGAATAGCATCTTGCATTGATGTTAACGTTTCAACGCTAACAATATCACTTATTGCAGAGGAATGTGCTGGCTGGCCGCTTTTTGAAAAAGTGCTTGAAAGAAGAATGTTTTTTTCAGCCTCAATATCAGGAAAGCCCAAAGAAATTCTCATCATAAACCGATCAAGTTGCGATTCGGGTAAGGGGTAAGTGCCCGCATGAAATAAAGGGTTTTGCGTGGCAATAACAAAAAATGGCCTTGGCAATATATGGGTATATCCATCAATACTTACCTGATTTTCAGCCATAGCTTCAAGTAGAGCGCTTTGGGTTTTTGGGCTCGCACGGTTAATTTCATCTGCGAGTACAACTTGATTAAATATAGAAATACCCACAACATCTGAAGGAAGTAAGTCGCTGGTAAATTGCGTACGTTGATAACTGAGCTGTAAGGTTTTAGCTAACGTTTGCGCCAGTGTTGTTTTCCCCATGCCCGGCAAATCTTCTATTAACAAATGACCTTGAGCAAGTAAACAAGCAAGTGCTAAGCGGCATTCATGCGGTTTACCTATTACAATAGATTCAATTTGACTTAAAATAGTGAGAATTTTTTTTTGCATAAAAAAGTCTACTTAAATAGTTTTATTTAAGTAGACTTTTTAGCATGATTAGATGGACTTTAATAGCCAAAGCAGCTTTATATGACATGACTATGTAGGTAATTCATGATCCATTGTTAAAATTAAAATACTTTCTGTAGGTTAGATTTTAATCCGATAATGGGCAATAAATTACCCCCTACAATAGATTTAACATGTTTTGCTGAACTAAGCGCATAGGCTCGTTATATTATTAAGCTGTTCTTCTTGCTTTTACTGCATCGGATAACTGAGCTAATAATGTTTCAGTATCTTGCCAACCAATGCAAGCATCGGTAATACTTTGACCATAAACTTCAGCTTTACCATCAACAAGCTTTTGATTTCCTTCAACCAAGTTACTTTCCACCATAACTCCAAATATATTTTGATTACCGTCACTAATTTGCTGACTTACATCAGTAGAGACTAGCATTTGATTTTCAAACTTTTTACTTGAATTAGCATGACTAAAATCAATCATTATCTTAGTCTTTAGCTCGCTTTCTTTAAGTTGTTGTGTCACTGCTTTAACGCTAGATTGGTCAAAGTTTGTTGTTCTGCCCCCACGTAAAATTATATGGCAATCACTATTACCGGTTGTTTCAACAATTGCGGCATGACCAAACTTGTTAACCGACAAAAAGTGATGTGAAGCCGCCGCAGAGCCAATAGCATCAATAGCAACTTTTATTGTGCCGTCAGTACCATTTTTAAAACCAACAGGGCAAGATAGTCCTGATGCTAACTCTCGGTGAACTTGTGATTCAGTTGTACGTGCGCCAATTGCGCCCCAACACATAAAATCAGCCATATATTGTGGCGTGATCATATCTAAGAACTCCCCCGCCGTTGGTAAACCTAATTCATTTAATTGAAGTAATAATTCACGACCTATACGCAAACCGTCATTAAGTTTAAAACTATTGTCTATATAAGGGTCATTAATAAGCCCTTTCCAGCCAACTGTTGTCCGAGGTTTTTCAAAATAAACGCGCATAACAATTTCTAAGCTACCTTTATACTTTTCACGCAACTTCACTAAACGCTGGCCATACTCAAACGCCGCTTTAGGATCATGAATTGAACAAGGCCCAATAATCACCAGCACACGATCATCTTTATGATTTAATATGTTGTGAATTGCCGCTCGACCAGAAACAACTGACTTCGTTGCTTGTTCTGACGCTGGAAATCGTTCCAGTAATGCAATAGGGGGTAATAAATCTTTAATTCTATTGATGCGCACATCGTCAGTTTTATACATAGTATTTCTCTTTTTTCGCCTCATTGTGAGGTGGTTTGGATTAGACATCTAGATAGATATTTTCAATATCAATTTACCAGTGTTAAGGCGTTAATGCTAGACTATTCAAATGAATAAAAAAACGATCTTTACATCAAGTAAACTCAAAAAGTGGATTTCAGGACAACTGAGCGAGCCATATACAAGGCGCATCTTTTTATTAAGGGTTAGTTTAGAAACATTTTATGCTACGTTATTGATTTTTAAAAGGGAATAACCATCTTATTCAATACCTTGACTAAAAGTGTTTCTAAACCAGTCCTGCGGGGATGTATGATTATTTCTACTGGTTAAAATTTAATGCCGGTAGGAAGCTTGTTCCGTAGCCCATAGCCTCCACGTTAAAAAGTTCGGAGATGGTTTGTCCTAAATCAGAAAAACTTGTTCTCTGTCCAAGGTTAACTGACTCTATATTATGGTGATAGCACAACAATGGAGCGAATTCACGCGTATAGTCACTACCAGGCCATGTGGGATAACAGCCATGATCTGCGGTTAGAAATAAAATATCGTCGGCTTTCATCTGCGCATAAACCTCAGGTAAACGTTGATCGAAACTTTCTAATGCTTTTGCATATCCAGCCACATCACGTCTATGGCCATAATCTTGATCAAAATTGACTAAGTTAGTAAAAATAAGAGTGTTTTTTCTGATGAATTTTCTGACAATATAAGCTGCTCAATGGTGGCATCAATTAACGCATCAATACCCGTTGCTTTGATTTCAACGCTGATGCCTTGATGTGCAAAAATGTCGGCTATTTTACCAACACTAATGACTTGCCCACCAGCTTGCTTTATTTTGTCTAAAACGGTTGGTGCAGGAGGTAAAACAGAATAATCACGTCGATTACCAGTACGAGAAAAACCAGCTATACCTTGAATATCAATTTTTTCACCACCAATAAAAGGCCTTGCAATGACGCGTCCTATATTGAAATCACTATTAGACAGCAACTCGCGTACTTGCTCGCAATAACGATAAAGGTTATCTAAACCGAAATATTCTTCATGCGCAGCTACTTGAAAAACACTATCGGCTGAGGTATAGCAAATGGGTAAGCCTGTATTGATGTGCTCATTACCTAATGCATTGATAATATCAACACCCGAGGCATGACAATTACCTAACAAGCCAGTAAAACCTGTTTTATGATTAATAGCCGTAATTAGCTCAGCACTAAAAGAATTCTTTTTATTTGTGAAATAGTCCCAATCAAACAACACTGGCACACCGACCATTTCCCAATGACCACTGGGTGTATCTTTACCTGTACTGATTTCATTCATATAACCATAAGCGCCTTTTAGAGGTTTTTTATAAAACTCAGTAAAGTTTCCGCCTGCGTGTGTTATTTCTTGGTCAAGTGCTTTCCAAGTTTTAGGACTGCTCGCTTGTCGACTTAATTCATGTAAGCCTAAGTTACCTAAATTGGGTAATTGGATAATGTTGTTTGTGTCTTCATGGTAATGTCTGGCTATATTAATAAAGGTGTTTGCACCAATATCACCAAGTTTTTTTGCATCGTTCGAGTAGCCTACGCCAAAACTATCTAATACTATAATTATTACTCTTGCCATTATATACCCACATGACTCTCACTAAAACACAACTAATCAACTAATCAACTAATCAACTTGTATTAATTTAATGCTTTTATTAAAATTAGCCAAGTTAATTTACTTTGATTAGAACAATACTTTATGACTACTCACCATAAAATACAAAAACAAGCCGCTACACTGGCACTGAGCTTAATAGATTTAACCAGTTTAACAGATCAAGAATCGCCACAAGACATTGAAAATTTGTGTCAGCAGGCTAAATCTCAACGGGGCAACACAGCAGCAATCTGTATTTTTCCACGCTTTATTCCATTAGCCAAAAAAATACTATTAGAACAAGGTACGCCTGAGATAAAAATAGCCACTGTAACTAATTTCCCCCATGGTAATGATGATATTGCTATAGCGGTGGCCGAAACAAAAGCTGCGGTTTCCTATGGCGCTGATGAAGTTGATGTGGTTTTTCCTTACAAGGCGCTCATTGCTGGTGATATTCATATTGGTTTAGAGTTAATTGAAGCGTGTAAACAAGCTTGCCCTAAAAAGGTATTACTTAAAGTCATTATTGAAACAGGAGAATTAAAAACCCCTGAATTAATTAAACTTGCCAGTGAAGTTGCTATTCGTGGGGGTGCTGACTTTATTAAAACCTCTACAGGAAAAATGCGAGAAAATGCCACACCAGCGGCAGCTAAAATAATACTTGAGGTAATAAAATCAACAAATAATGCGCAGGTAGATACCGGCTTTAAGGCCGCAGGAGGAGTTAAAAATATAGATGATGCGCTAATTTATTTAATTTTAGCCAAAAATATTTTAGGAGAAGATTGGACGACGCCAGAACACTTTAGGTTTGGCGCCAGTAGCTTACTTAGTAATTTACTCTCGACACTTGGTGTTATACCCATGCCACCTCAAGATGCAGGATTCAGCGAGAATAAAAAGGCTTATAGGCAAGACATTGATTGAAGAGAATAGTTATTCTATTGTCAAAATCAATAACGCGGCATATACGCCTTTTAAACTCGCCCTGCGGGGGCTACAGAGAAAATAATGCTCATCGTTGCCTCTATTATTAAGGGAATAACCATTAATAAAAGAGGCGCCTTGATCAATAGTTTCTCTGTAGTCCTGAAACTCGCATCTTGAGGTGGTATGGGTATATAGGTGGTGAATAAGTCGAGATTAGTGTAAATGAATGATAACAAGCGCTATGTCGAAATTATGTTTTAAAAACCTTTATTTACAAGCGGTTACTTTACATTACATTGTGTTACTTGAGTAACGCGTGACCTTCTGGTAACTGTTTAACAATCCATAAGGCAAGCTTGTGCTTCATATGAGGTTGATCTTCATTGTCTACAGGTAACGGTTGTACTAGTTTATCATTTACCAATAAACGATAAAGACTTTCTACTTTGTCTTTAGCTGAATTTGTTGCTGAAAAACTTTTATAACCACGATTCACTGCATATTTCTCACCAATAGCTAAGGCTTTTTTTAGTAGCTCTGCTTCATTTTTTAATTTTTTCATTCTATTCTAATCATAAGGTTACGCATTTTATTAACGATGCTTTAAAAGTTGAGGTAAGTCAATTGACTATTGATATTATTTAAATTAATTTGATTTACACTATGTTTCGTAATTATGAACAACAAATACATAAGTCGACTACTTATTCTTGAAAATTTATCCCCGTAGGGCTGGTTTAGATACGCAGAAGGCGAAGGTGTTATCGCTAGTGGTGAATTACTGATGTTAGGTTATAACCCTAAACATACTTCTTCCACTATTTTTACCTTTTTTTAGAATTCATATTCAATAGCCACACGTAAAATATGACCCTTACTTTGGTTATTTACTCCGGTAATTAAACCAACTTCCCATTTAAACTGCTTTTGTCCATTAAAACGTTGAACTCCCATAAAAGCAGGGCCAATGCCTAGATAGTTCTCACCCGAATATAGCTCGATAGCCGGTTGGATTTGTTCAAGGTAACGGTAACGATATTGTAAACGAAACTCTGTTTCAAATTCATTAACAATAGTTTTACCCCATTCGTAAATAATGAAAGCATTAAAAGTTAGACTTGTACGACCAAACTCCTTTTCAACTAAAACACCGGAAGTGATCTCCCAGCTTTTTTGACGCTGCTCTTTTTCTATTTCAAATAACAATCCCCAATCTGCCCAGTATTCACCCTGCTCTGTTAGCATCCATCGAGCTTCAAGTTCATAGGACGTTAAACTAAAATCATCGTTAATATTACGTTCACCGACTAAATAAAACTCTAACATAACGGTATCAGTTAACGATTGACCGTAGGCAAAACGTTGGGCTAACTTATTATTATCACTGTCTTGATGTGAGATTAAACGCCATTCAATTTCTCGCTCATTCGATAATACATAAGGATGGTAAACTTTATCCACCACGACACTGTCGGCGTGAACAGTAGAGGCATAACTAAGCCAAAAGCTTAAACTGGCGAATATAAACCAATAATACTGGTTAAAAACCATTGAAGATTTCATGACTTTTCTCCATAAACTAATCGAATAAAACAACAATTTTTACTAACAAATACAGGAATAATAAAGGATAAAAAATAAATAATGAGTTGCATAAATGATGGGCTAGATTCATAACCAAATAGCACCCAAAGTAATTGGCCAAATTCAGAGTTTTCAGCGATAAAATTGGTGCTATTCCAAAGGCTATAACTTAAAGGTAAAGCATCTACTTGTTGTAACAGCACAATAGCTTGCATTAACTGGCCAAGAGCAAAAAACAGTAAAAAATAACAAGAGGTTTTGGTGTGAATATAAGCATCACTGTAGCGTAATAAAAAATAAAGTAAAATAGCAAAACTGATACAAATACCAACACCTAAAATGATGCCTATAAATAAGGATTCTAACGACGGTGATTGTGCCCAGTAACTGGTTAAATACAGAATAAAGTGAGAACCATTAAGAGAAAACACTAATAAAAAAATGATCAAAGCCAAGATCTTTTTACTGTTAATAAAACGGTTTTTGTTATTCAATAAAAATAAGAGTGCACTACAAAAATAAATGAGTATGAAACCAAAAGAAAAAATAAGTTCCATGCCTCTACCATCAAAGAGTTGAGATATTTTTTCCATTATTTGATTCAATAACAAGGTTAACGTAATAGCTAAACCACTCATTATCATCAACTCTTTATGGGTAACGATATTCTTTGATGCCATAGTAAAACGTAACAATAATAATGAGATGATAATAAATATGGGTAGTGCGCTTTGTAAAAACAAAAGGACTGTATTAATTAACATGCAGATTCTCTTGATTTGAACTTAACGCGCCAGGTAAAACCGCTGGGGTATTCACAGTTTCAACAACAATAACTTTTCCGCGAGCACTATTAGGATGATACTCACCAAAAAAATAATATTCACCTACCGGGAGAGGTCCGATAAAAATAGTTGATTTTTGCTTGGGAAATATCACTTTTTCTCGATTAAGGTCGAAACTATCGAATTCCTCTACGCTGTTGTCGTGATTAAGGATAACTAACTTAACCTTTATATTTGCTGGAATGATGATTTGTGCCGGATAAAACAAATGCTTTTTTAGCGCTAAATGAAACTCAGGACGTTTAGCTTCTACCACAGCACTACATAAGAATAATAAGTTACTAAGCAAAAACAGATTGTAATATTTAGGAAGATTATTAATCACCTCCATGCTCCTTTTTTTCTTTATTATCGTTAAAGTACACCGCTATTTTTAAGCCTTGAAGTAAGGTTGAAGAGGATAATTCTATCTTAGCACTATGCACGTCGGCAATATGCTTAACAATAGTTAAGCCTAAGCCACAACCTAAAACATTTGAATTATGTTGATCACCGCCCACACGATAAAAACGATCAAAAATACGGTGATATTCTTTAGGATCGATACCAACACCAGAGTCTTCAACACAAAGTGCTATTTCACTATTGTTATTGGCTTGATTAATTAACTTAACCGAAACATTAATTTTTCCTCCTACGGGAGTATATTTATTCGCATTAGAAATTAAATTAACCGCTAATAAATGTACAGAAAACTCATGTGCACATAAGTAAACTTCATCACTTTCTAACACAATAGTTTGATTTTTTTCGTCTATTTCACTGTAAAGCTCAGCAATCACTTGCTGCAATAATGAATTCAAGTTAAAACGTGTGCTACCTTGTGCTATTTTCTCGGTGCTAGTACGGTTCAAATTTAAAATTTGATCAATTACATGTCCCATTCTATCAACACTGTTGGTTAACTCTTTTGCTGAATTAAAGTTGCAAATTTCGTTCACCGTAACATTTTTATTATTTAAAGATAAACGCGAAGAAAAATCTTGAGTGATATTGTGTACATTTATTTTTAATACACTTAACGGTGTTTTTAACTCATGAGCAGCATCTTCTGCAAAGTGTCGCTCTCTTTGGAATGCAGCGTCTAAACGCGCGAAAAGCTGATTTAATGTAATAACAATATCAGCCAATTCGGTATTGCTTACTTGTAAGCTAAGCGAGCTAAAATCATTGGTATTTCTTTTACCAAGCTCAATACGTAGTCGGTGTAAAGGTTTCAACCCTTGAGTGATAATGACATAGATTAAAAAGGATAATATAATTATCGCAATAATCATGGGAGTCACTGCAGCTAAAATTAGTTCTTGTGCTAAAGCAAATCGAGTTTGTAGTGGTTGAGCAATAATAATATTAACTGACGTGCTATTTTTTTCTGATTTTTTATGCAATAAGTTATCAGACAAAACGACCACGCGCCAACGTTGATCTAAAAAGTTCACTTCAGAGAAGTTACTGTATTGTTTATCGATGTGTCTATCAAAATTTTGATCAGAAAAAACGGGGGTGATAATGAGATGATCGGGTGCATTATTACTTTTAATAATTAATTCATTATTTTTCCAAACTTGAAACGCAAAACTCCCCTGCTGAGCCACATGCGTTGTTTGGTGAGTTTTACTGTTTTTATCAGTTTTAATCGTGCTATTGATATTAAGTGGGGGTAATGTTTGCACTTTAATGACTTGCTGTGCTGCAGATTGAACAGCAAGCAACGTGTAAGCAAGATCTAACAATTGCTGATCAAATTGTTTTTCTGCCCGCGACATACTAACTTTATAGCCTTGTATTGCCGCAATAAAAGTTATTAACGTTAATACCGAGAATAGTGTTAACACTAAATAACGGCGTATACTCATAATTTAGTTCGCATTATTAATAATGTAACCTACACCACGTACATTTTGAATAAACTTATCAGGTAAGCTTTTTCTTAATTTATGGATATGAACTTCTACTGCATTACTAAGTACTTCTTCGCCCCAATGATATAGTTTCGACTCAATTTGATCTCGAGATAGTATACGTCCTGCATTTTCCATTAATGCTTTTAACACCATAAATTCTTTTTTGGAAAAGTATATTTCAATTTCATTTTTCGTATTACTTTCACCGACAAAAACTTTATGAGCAAAGGTGTCTAATTTAACTTGCCCTACACAAATAAGTGAAGAGTTGGCAGTACCTAGACGGCGTTCAATAACACGTAACCTAGCCATTAACTCTTGTATTTCAAAGGGTTTAACTAGATAGTCATCGGCGCCATAATCAAGCCCCTTAACTTTGCTTTCAGTTGAGTCTCGCGCGGTTAAAATAATGACAGGTAGTGATGATTTTTGATTGCGTAGTTGCTTTAGCACGTCAAGTCCATCTATATCAGGCAAACCCAAGTCAAGAATAATCATATCTTGGTCAGGTGTAGATAAAGCGTTTAATGCAAGTTTTCCTTCGTTTACATGGTTAACAACAAATCCTTCAGCTTGCAGTGATTTTTGCAACGCGTTGGCCAATGGCATGTCATCTTCTACTAATAGTATTCTCATTTCAAACCGTTCCCATTACATTGTTTACCTTCGAGCCCAAAACTTAATATCTTGTTCTGCTAAAAATTGTTCTGCATAAGACCCTTGAAGTAAAGCAAGGGTTGCTAGTATACCTGCTTGAATGCATTGTGGAGCAACCACGGTAATAGAACGTGGTGCGTCAACAATAGGCCAACCAGTTTTTGCATTCAAAATATGACTATATCGTTTTCCATCATGAATAACGAAACGACGTGCATCACCACTAGTAGCAAGAGCACCAGATTGCAACGAAACAATCATATCAGCAAGTATGTTTTGATTGCTGTTTGTATCGGGGTGCTCAATGGCGACTTGCCAAGGCTCATTATGTAAACGAGAACTTGTGACAGCTAAATCACCACCTAAATTAACTAACACCGGACTGTTGGTTAATTGCTTAGCTAGAATAATAGCACGGTCAACGGCATACTCTTTACCGATACCACCAAAATCAATTTCCATTCCTTTTGCTAACGTAATTTGCTTTTGATCAAACGTTATTTTTCGCCAGCCAACATGGGTTAAGTTTTGCTTAACCTGTTCGACTGTCGGAAAGTTATCATGATTGCCTTTATTGGCTTCATTGGCTTGAGCTCCGTTAAAGGACCAAATTTTTCGAAGTATGCCAGAGCTGATATCAAAAAAACCATCACTTAATTGGTAACATTGTTCAGCAAAGTTCAGTAATAAGTAAGTTTCTTCATCGATAGCAACAGAGTACCCTGCGTTGTTATTTATAACGCCACAAGTACTGTGCTGATTATAACGGCTGTATTTGTCTTCGATACGCCAAACTTCAGTCGCAATAATATTACCGAGTTCCGCGGCTAATTGCTTATCCGCTGATTGTATTATAACTTCACAAGGACTCGCCATGGCGTTAAATGTTATGCAATAGCTGTCTTTGTTTTTTGCTAGCTGTATTGCTCTGTCTTTATTCAAGCACAATCTCGTTAGAAAGAATAAGTAACTTGGGCAATAATAGCATCAATAGTTGGGTAAAGGTCAACCTCATTAAGTACGCCTGGGGCATCAAAACCAGCGTCCGTTGGTGCCTGACGATAATACTCCAATCTAAAAGATAAATCATGGCCATTATTCACTAACAAACCATACTTTAAGCCAACCGTATATGTAGTCATTTCGCCTATACGGTAATCTGCACTGGCATAAGTCGGCAAAGTATCACCATCAATTAAAAATGGTTGATAAAATTCAGCAGCACTTTGTTGATAGATTCTAAAATGAGGCTGTAAGTAACTTTCTGTTCCAAAGGCATCGCCTAGTGGGATTCTAAAACGCGTGTCGATAGTATGAGAATCTATTTCCCAGTCATCCCACATATAACGGTAAGAAACATCAAGTACCGAGCTATCAAAGTGATAAAGTGATTGCGCATAAACACTTTGTTTAACACGAGAGTCTGGTCGATGCTCATAAATATTATCCTGAGTTAAGCCAGTACCACTGTCTACTTTCGATATAACTTTGAAGGGGTCTGTTAAGTAACCATCTACAATAGAATAAGAATAATTAAATTGCATGATCATTCTGCGATTAATGACTTGGGTAAAGCCTAATAAAATATCGGTAGTGGTTTTAGTGTCTTCTGAATCAATACGTGTTTCAGCAAAATCGCCTACGCTGTCACTTACTTTTGGCATTGAACTAAAAGCTTTAGGAAGGCCACCTTCTGGGGTAAATGTATCTTGAAAATAACTAAATCCTACTGAAAAGGTAGAATTTTTTCGATCAAAATCAAAGGCTAAATTGCCATTAACACCTAGCGATAAATAATCATATTCTTTTGATATATGTAACCCTCCACTCGCCGTATAATTAGGTGCTATCGGTTGAGTCCATTGGCCATTAAGTTGAACACGCATGTCATGAAAAGTATCATCAAGTGGGGTATCGCCTGCGGCAATGGTATATTCCCCTTTACCCGATGGTCGGGTAAAGGTTTGTACTGTTGGCTGTGCTACTGCGCCATTAGCCGAAGCTCCCGTTAACGCATCAACGGTTAGTTTTAAGTTGAGGATTTCGTCGTTAGCAAAGGTTTTTTTAGCATTAAATATAGCTTCGCCAGCACTAACTCGGTCAACTTCACTGTAAAACAAAAAAGCACTGTCAAATTCCCACGAGTTATCTTCCGCATTAGCCGTTGATGCTGTATTTGCTTGCGCTAAGTTACTTGTACCCAGCAAAGCAGCAGTAGCGAGCGTTAAAGCCACTTTGATATTAATTTTTTCAGTTTTATTTTTCATAATATATTTCTTTTAATATGTTATTGATAGGTAGTGAACAGGTCTCTATTTAATTACAGCCACAGCCACCACCGCCAAATCCCTTACCACCACTTGACGCTTCTTTACTAAAATAAATATGATCATCAAGCGCCGCATCAACAGGAGACGCATTTAATGACATTTCATCTTTCGCTAACAAATCACGTTCCCAAGGCTCTACGCCTAAACTAGAACAACCCGTTGCTCCAATAATTATCGGTATAAATAAAACTAATTTGATATTTTTTTTCATAATAAACAACCTTATTTCATTGCGTTAATTGGTATAAGCAACTGTTCAATTTCTTGCTGATATAGCGAAATTTTGTTTGTGAAGAATCCGGTGTGACGAGATTTTATTTTACCGTCTCGCCCTATCAGCATGCTGCTAGGCATACCTTGTATTTTAAAGTGTTTGGCTATTTTTCCTTTCGGATCATAAATCACGGTAAAAGAAGTTGGCATTTCATTAAGAAATTTAGTCGCAAATGCCTTGTTTGTATCTAAATTCACGCTAATAACGCTAAATCCTTGCTGTTTATACTTTGCTGCTACTTTATTCATCCAAGGAAAAGATTTACGACAAGGACCACACCATGAGGCCCAAAAATCTAAATAGATTACTTCGCCTTTATGTTCATCTAGTGCCTGCTCTAAGAGTGCTTGGCTACTAATTGCTTTCTGTGCAAAGCTATGACTTGAAAAACCAAGCATGAGTAAAAGTGCAAAGGTAAAAAATGATAACTGCTTTAATAAATGTTGCAAACGAGTACCTAATATAAAGAGTAATTGACATAATATTTAATTAAACCATACATTAATCTTGTTTTCTTAACGAAGGCTTAAGGATTATTATATTTTCATTTTTAACTGTCATAAGCCTCAATACCTTTTAATTACATTTTATTTCATCATTAAGTCAAATTATGCTTGTTTTTTATAGTAGAACTGGCAAAGTGTCGCTAACAATTAGTGTTATTACACCACACTAATTATTCTCACAATTTGACTTACTATTAATTAAAGGAGTAGCGCTTCAATGTGTTCGATCTTTGGTATATTAGATATAAAAACAGGTGCACAAGCACTTCGTCCAACCGCTATAGAATGTTCTCGCTTATTACGTCACCGTGGCCCAGATTGGTCAGGCATATACAGTAATGATAATGCTATATTAGTGCACGAACGTTTATCCATTGTGGATACAGAGCATGGTGCTCAACCTTTATACAATGAAGACAAAACGCACGTACTGGCCGTTAACGGTGAAATATATAACCATAAAGCTTTAGAAGCTGAACTTACTGTAGAGTTTGACTTTAAAACCGCTTCTGATTGTGAAGTGATACTGCCATTATATAAAGAGTTTGGTGCAGGTTTTGTTGATAAATTACAGGGCATGTTTGCTTTTATTGTTTATAACGAAACAGATAATTCTTATTTAATTGCCCGTGATCATATTGGTATTATTCCGCTTTACACTGGATATGATAGTGACGGAAACTTTTATGTTGCCTCAGAAATGAAAGCACTTATGCCACTTTGTAAAACAGTAAGTGAATTTCCTCCTGGGCATATTTTAGATAGCCGTGTGGGCAAGTTAGAACGTTATTACAAACGTAACTGGCAAGATTATGCTGCAATTAAAGATAATACCACCAGCAAAACAAAAATTCGTGAAGCGTTAGAAGAATCAGTAAAAAGTCATTTAATGACTGATGTACCTTACGGTGTATTATTATCCGGTGGTTTAGATTCTTCATTAATTTCTGCTATCACGCAAAAATTTGCGGCACGTCGAATCGAAGAAAATGATTTATCTGAAGCTTGGTGGCCAAAAGTTCATTCATTTGCTTGTGGTTTAGCTGGCTCTCCTGATTTAGTTGCGGCGCAAACGGTTGCAGACAGCATTGGTACTATTCATCACAGTGTCGTTTTTACCGAGCGAGAAGGTATTGATGCACTAAAAGAAGTTATTTATCATTTAGAAACATATGATGTAACCACTATTCGTGCTTCTACCCCGATGTATTTAATGGCGCGTAAAATTAAAGCCATGGGGATTAAAATGGTACTTTCTGGTGAAGGTGCTGATGAAATATTTGGTGGTTATTTATACTTCCATAAAGCACCTAATGCACAAGAGTTTCATGAAGAGTTAAACCGTAAGCTAGACCGTCTACATAAATTTGATTGCTTACGCGCTAACAAATCAATGTCAGCTTGGGGCATTGAAGCACGTGTACCGTTTTTAGATAAGCACTTTATGGATGTTGCCATGCGCATCAACCCTGAAGATAAGTTATGTGGTAATGGTAAAATGGAAAAAGCCATTTTACGTGAATCTTTTGAAGGTTATTTACCAAAAGAAATATTATGGCGTCAAAAAGAACAATTTTCTGACGGCGTAGGTTACTCTTGGATTGACGGCTTAAAAATGCATGTTGAAGCACTTGTTACGGATCAACAACTTGAAAATGCTCACATTAGATTTCCAGTAAATACGCCTGATAATAAAGAAGGCTATTACTACCGTACTGTTTTTGAAGAGAAATACCCATTAACAACCGCTGCTGATTGTATTATGGGTGGCAAATCCGTTGCTTGTAGCACAGTAGAAGCACTAGCTTGGGATGAAAGCTTCAAAAACAATGCTGATCCATCGGGTCGCGCAGTATTAAGTGTACATAACGAAAGTTATTAATAACTTTTCAATAATGACATGATAAATAAAAAAGGCTTACTAATTTTAGTAAGCCTTTTTTATTTATGCCTATCTAATTGTCGGAAGACAATAAAATTTGAGTAATTACAAAATAGTATGATCATTTACAATAAGGTTTGTTTGTTATTCACTTATTTGAGTTTAAAGTAATAAGCAAGCCCTATGTATTTAGGAATTACTGGCAAAAAGAGATCATACTTTATTGTCATTGCTTTACTGGTATAACAGGTTTTCGTTATCAAAAATGACCAAAGGCGACGCAGAAAAAGCCCGCGCGCTTTATTAAGGGCGTTATATTTTTATTCATCTGTAAAAGTAGTTATGGAACTAAAATCATGAAAAAAGAAATTTACACCTACACGATTCCGAAGGAACTTAGCATTCTTTTTATAGTCGGTCCTACAGCGTTATTGCTATTTTCAATTATTTTTTATTTAAAGCAATCGTATTTAGCATCCGCTATATTTTTTGTCGGGGTTATTGTTTTTGCTGCTTGCTCAACATATAAGAAAATTATTTATTTTGACGCTGATCTGAATTCAATTTTTATACATAAAACATATTTAGGAACAACGGTTATGGCATGTGAAATAAGAATAACCCCTGAAAGTAAATTAAAGCTTTTTACAAAGGAGCATAAAGGAACCGGTACAATGGGCTATACAGAAATTTCAGGTTTTTTAACGTTAGCTATTACAGGAAAAACTCAGAAAGACGTACTTGGGGAGCAAGTTCTTTGCTCAGAACATCGTGACAATGAAAAAAAACTTTTTCTAAAACAGGCTGACAATATTTCAGAAATAATAAACATTAAAATTATTGAGTCTTAGAAGATCTGTATTCAAAAGGTTAGTCCAACAGAGCACATCATTATATTAAAAAGAAAAGGCATGTTAGAAATGAAAGAAAACTATGCTAGTTACTCTCTGGCAACAAAGTATATAATTATTATTTTGGCTTTTTCGCTATTAGCTTTTTGGATTAGTTTTAGGCTAAATGATCAAGGTAAGAGTACTTATGCTGCTATATTTTTAGTCGTTAGTATTATTATCATGGTCACATCCACTTACAAGAAAACAATAAATGTCGAATGCTCTAAAAAAAAATTGACCGTATATAAGGCATTTTTTGGTTTCTGCTTTTCTCAATATAGTATTTTTATAGATAATCAAAGTAAAATTAAATTATATGAAGAATCCTCTTTAGGACACCAGGGAGGCAAGAGCACAAGACATCTAATATTATGCATAACTGGTCGTTTGAAAAGAGAAGACATTAACCCATCTGAGATTGATGTTGTGTCAGAGCATATTGATAAAAATAAAAAGGCTTTCATTGATAAGGCAGAAATAATAGCTGATAGGATGAAGTTGAGCATCCAAAATAAAGCATAAAAATATAACAAAAAATCTAGTTGACCTTTTAAAGCGTCACTTTTTTTGCAAAAAGACGAAAAAAATACGCTGCAAATGTCTATAAGCAATACATAGCCAATATGAAAGTTTCAGTGTCAAATAAGGTATTATTTGGTTAAAGGACAATACGCACATACTATAGGTAGGGCTCTGTTGTATTTCGATATTGGTGAACTATACTTAATGTACTGAAACCCAGCAACGGTAGCTGCAACATGGCTTCCAAGCAGTTTCAAAACAGACTACATCACGTTACCTACTTAAACTACTCTCAATAAAAAAGGCTTCGCCATGAAGTTGAATCAAATATATATAATGACCAAGTAGATCAAGCCATTGCTGATCATGAAGAAACAATTTCTCATTGTATTTATTGCAATTCACATGAATTAAGTCGTTGGGGTATGACAAAACAAGGAATTCAACGTTTTAAGTACAAATCATGCGGAAAAACCTTGAACGCTCTTGCTGATTCTCACTTTATTACCACATAAGAAAAGCTGACAAGTGGATTGAATACACAAAATTAATGAGGAATGGTGTGTCATATCAATCACACTAAATATGTGATCATTTCTATTTGTTAAAATCACAAATTACCGCGTTATTTATTAAATAATTAGAACAGCCTACTAAGTATCCGTAACTGGCATTTATCTTGCTTATCTTTTGACGTGTCAATTTGTTTCTGTGGGTTAATCATGATATTTAAAAATTTTATTTTTTTGCTGGCATTATTTATATTACCGGGCTGCGCAACCCTTAACATTGTTTCATTTGGGGTAAGTGGTATCAGCTATTTTACTACGGGTAAATCATTATCTGATCATGCTATTTCAGCGATGAAAGAGCAAGATTGTGCAGTACATAGGCTTATCTTTGATGAAAGTATATGCCATAAAAATAGTGATATAATTGAAACAAATAGTAACACGATGTTAGCAAAGAATACTGACAAAAAAGATGAACAACTACCTAGCAATTCATTAAATGTGACAGAAAAAAATGTCAACGAAAGAGCTAAACTAAGTACTAATATTATTGAATTAACCGCGTCGATTGATAAAAGCAATGTTTCATCAAGTTTTGCCCGTGGTAAACAATTTATAAAAAATAAGCAAAGCCTTTACAAAAAGCAATGGAATAATGTTGCACAATATAAAGTAATTGGCAGCTTCAATAATAAATCCTATGCAATTGCTTTTGCTAATTCATATCAAGAGTTAGAAGCTATGGTGATTGCCAATGAAAAAACTCATACTGAAAAGCTAATAAAAGCATCTGGAGCAAAATACCGTGTTGTATTAGCTCCATACTTAGCCAACACTCAATCTCTTGAATCAGAAGTAATTGCTAAAACAGTGCAAAGCACTTATTGGATGTTAAGTTTATGCTCAAAGACTTTAAGCCCACCGCCTTGTCTTAATAACAAAGTAATCTTAGCGAAGACTAATACAATTAATGATCGTTTATTCTAATACCAAAAGAATAAATTAAGGTATAAATATTCCTGATATGGTAAGTGACGCCAGATGTTTCTTGAATATACTTTAGTATATCTTTCCCCATCAAACGACCACCTTGCTCTTTGAACGCGTGGGAATTAACATAGGCTTTGAGTTGCTGTTTTTTGTTCTTGGTTAAGTTAAGGTGGGCGCCTAGTCGCTAGCTTTAAAACGAGTCCTTCAAAACCATCAGATAGATATTTTCTTATCCACTCATTAACCAGACGGCGACTAACATTGAGCGACTTTGCTATTGATGCTCTAGAGTTACCTTGATAAAATGATGTGGTTAATTTTTCAAGTGAACTCAATAATACAATGACAGAGAATTATTTAGAAATACAATTAGATCAACAACCTATAGAGATATGTAAGCTATTAAAAATAGCCAATTTAGTCACTGGCGGCGGTGAGGCTAAAGTGGTTATTAGTGAAGGTTATGTTTCACTTAACGGTGAAGTAGAATATAAAAAACGAAAAAAGGTTTATCATAATGACATTGTTGAATTTAATGGTGAAATATTACAGATCATTGTGAATGAAAATTTAGAAGATGAACTTGATGAAGAAAAAGTAGCTAAACCAGAACAAAAATCAACAGCAATGTTTAATGATGAACCTACGACTAAAAAAAGTAAAAGAAAACCCATTTCATTTTAACAACCTTATTGTATTTACATCATGTTACTTTATGTAGGATTCAACTGCATATTGAAGTATCGTAAGTAGAGTATACCTCTAGCATTAATTATGTTGCTGTATCCCTTGCTATTTCTAATATTCAAACCTTCACAGCCAATTTTACTATTGCGTAATGAATGGCTATTTCTATAAATAAAACGACCAGTGTTAAAATTTATTATTTATTGCTTTTTCATCACTAATCTCCCTGATAGAATAGCGACAATTTTATTTACCCTCATGTTAGTTTAAAACTAATTTCGCTTACATGTATTTTACGGAAACTTTAGTGATGCGTACCAGTCAATATTTACTGTCTACCTTAAAAGAAACTCCTGCTAGTGCCGAGGTTATCAGCCATCAATTAATGCTACGCGCAGGTCTTGTACGTAACCTAGCTTCAGGTTTATATACCTGGCTACCCACTGGTTTGCGTGTGTTGAGAAAAGTAGAAAACATTGTTCGTGAAGAAATGCAACGTGCCGGTGCTAACGAAATATTAATGCCAATGGTTCAACCTGCAGATTTATGGGAAGAGTCTGGACGTTGGAACGATTATGGTCCAGAGCTCTTGCGTTTAAATGATCGCCATAAACGCCCTTTCGTTTTAGGCCCGACACATGAAGAAGTAATCACCAAGTTAGTTGCAAACGAGCTAAATAGTTACAAGCAATTACCGCTATCATTATTTCAAATTCAATCTAAATTTCGCGATGAAATTCGTCCTCGCTTCGGTGTGATGCGTAGTCGAGAATTTTTAATGAAAGATGCTTATTCTTTTCATTTAGAGCAAGAGTGCTTAGAAAAAACCTATCAAAAAATGTTTGATGCCTATTGCCACATTTTCGATCGCTTAGGTTTAGATTATCGACCGGTCTTAGCCGATTCTGGCTCGATTGGCGGCGATGCCAGTCATGAATTTCATGTGCTTGCTGATTCAGGTGAAGATGATATTGCTTTTAGTGATGCCAGTGATTTTGCTGCCAATGTTGAAAAGGCTGAAGCCTTAGCACCTAAAACAGAGCGCGCTGAGCCAACTCAAGCATTGACAAAAATTGCGACTCCTAATGTTAAATCTATTGATGACTTGGTTAGCTTTTTAGCTGTTGATATTAAAACGACCATTAAAACATTACTTGTTTGTGGTGTTGAAAATGAACAAGGTGAAACACCTATTGTAGCCTTAGTACTTCGTGGTGATCATCAAGTTAATGAAATCAAAGTAGAAAGTTTATCACAAATTGCTTCACCATTAGCATTTGCAAGTGAGGAACAACTACTTGCTTTTGCAAAGTGTAATGCTGGTTCAATTGGTCCGATTGGTTTACACATTGAAATTATTGTCGATAGAAGCGCTGCCCAGTTAAGCGACTTTGTTTGTGGCGCAAATGAAAATGGCCACCACTTAACCGGCGTAAACTGGCAACGTGATTGCGGCGAAATAAACGTACATGATATCCGTAACATAGTTGCTGGCGATCCAAGCCCATGTGGTCAAGGTAAAATCGAAATAAAACGTGGTATTGAAGTTGGTCATATTTTTCAATTAGGCACAAAATATGCTGAAGCTATGGGTTGTTCAGTATTGAATGAAGGCGGTAAAAACCAAACCTTAACCATGGGTTGTTATGGTATTGGCGTATCACGTATTGTTGCTGCTGCTATTGAACAAAACCATGATAAATACGGTATCAAATGGCCAAAAGCTATTGCTCCTTTTCAAGTAGCTATTGTACCAATGAACATGGCAAAATCAGCACGCGTAAAAGAAACCGCAGAAGCATTATATGAACAGTTTAACCAAGCGGGTATTGAAGTACTATTTGATGATAGAAAAGAACGCCCTGGCGTTATGTTTGCTGATCACGAGTTAATGGGAACACCTTTATTAGTGATTATCGGTGAACGAAATTTAGATGCACAACAAGTAGAAGTTAAAAATCGCATTACCGGTGAGAAATCTTTACTTACTATTGATGACGTCATGTCGCTTTTTAGCTAAAATAAACACACTACACAAAGTGAATTTTATAGGGGCTATTTACCCCTTTTTTATTACTCTAACACTTGGTTTTTTTAAGCATAGAGATCTCACGTTACATCCCATTAGTATTTGTTAATATTGTGTGCATAGATGATATCAATGGATGTTTTACTAATATCCACCCTAAAGCAATGCAGTCGCATTAAAATATTTTCAGCACTTTTAGTAGGTAGTCATTATCCAACTAGCCATTTGACGCTTAATTTGAATGCCTACTTTATGCTCTACTGCTGACCTCTA
>Ga0105357_10000345_pt1 | contig 24244 bp, 21 predicted proteins | sample GOMGulsemesocosm_4_FD_83660 | JGI IMG/M metagenome (GOLD analysis project Ga0105357, IMG submission 83660) | Methane-oxidizing microbial communities from mesocosms in the Gulf of Mexico - GOM15B Gulf of Mexico | ecosystem: Environmental > Aquatic > Marine > Cold seeps | place: USA: Gulf of...
ATGGAGATCATACAAAAAAAGAAAGAGCATTAAAGAGTACTTTTGAGAAAAGAATAAACATGATGACAATCATATTGAAGTTTTTTCAAAAGTAGAATAATAATTTTTTAAGGGGGCGTAATGGATAATAGAAAAGTTGGTATGTGGTTATACCAAAATGGTGGTGGAGATAAAATCCAAAAAAAGATTATTAAAAGACTAAAGGAAAGAGAGATAGATGTTCTTCCTGGAATTAATTTAAGAGATGCTATTGCAAAAAATAGTCATATTCTTTGGAAAGATAAGAAACTTGATAAACTAGATCTATTCTTCTCATATAATGCAGGGGAACAAACTCAATATCAAATGTATTTAGCAAAAGCTTTAAATCGTGTAGTTCCAATGATAAATTCTTTTGAATCCTTAGAATTAACAGAAGATAAATTTCAAACTTCTTTTTTATTAAGAAGACATGGAATACAAACAGCTGATTATAAACTATGTCATAGAGATGATACTCATCATTTAAAAACTATAATAAAAAAATGGGATAAGATGGTGTACAAACCAACTGATGGTTGGGGTGGTGTCGGTCTTACAAAAATTGAAAACCAAGAAACATTAGACATGATTATGCCATTTTTAAATCAAATGGATTTAAGATATTTTTATGTAGAAAAATTCATTGATTATGATAATACTGATTATAGAGTTGATATTGTTGATGGACAATTTGTTGGGTGTTATGGAAGAAAAGCATCTGGTACTGATTGGAGAACTAATGTAACTAGTGGTGGTAGCGTATTTGTGAGAGAACCAAATGATGATGTAATCAATTTGGCACTAAATGCTACTAAAGTTACAGGATTAGATATTTCTGGTGTTGATATTATTTATGATAGAAAAAAAGAAGAATATGTGGTTCTTGAAGTAAATGGTATACCGGCATTTGCAACACCTGTGCAAGAAAAAATGGGATTAAACTTTAATGAAAAGAAAATCGATTTAATCGTTGATTTAATAGATAGAAAAACAAAAAAATAAATTATTATAATAAAAGGATAAAGATGAGTAAGTTACCAAAGTTAGGTTTTTTATATATGGATTATGTTTTAAGATTTTTTGATCATTCAAACTTCAAGGGGTGGCCTGATAGAATTGAAACGGTTACATATCATTGGGGAAAAGACAAACAAAGATTTATTAATGAAGTAAGAGCCAAAAAAATTGAAGTTTTAATTGGCAATATTCCTGCAACTGCTTATGAAACATTTAGAGAAATATCAAGAGAACTTCCACATATTAGATTTGTACCCTCACTTGAAACACAATTTCCAAATAAATCAAAAGAGAATGTAACACTTTTCTGTGAAAAGCATGACATTGCCATTCCAAAAACTAAAATTTTTCATGAAGATAAAGAAAAAGCTTATGATTATTTAAAAAATGAAGCTACATATCCACAAATTATAAAGAAATCATATGGACCTTCAAATTATGGTGGTTACTATGTTCATAAAGCTGACGATTATAAAGAAGCTTATCAATTATTAGAAAAAGAAAAATATGATCCTATTTATACTCAAGATGGAATTGATTTAAAGTTTTCTGGAGATTTAAGAGTAATGTTAATTGGTCATAAACCAGTTTGTGCCTTCTGGAGATTCTCTGGAGAAGGAGAATGGATTACAAACACTTCTCAAGGTGGAACAATGTCATATGAAAATGTTCCAATGAATGCACTTGAACTTGCAGTAAAAGCTTCAAAAGCTGCAAAAGCTGAATATTGGGCTTGTGATATTGCAATTGATGCAAATAATGATAAACCATATATTTTAGAGTGTGCTACTGCGTTTGCTGCATTCCCTTATATTAGAGATTGGATTTGTCAATATTTAATGTGGGACTTCTCAAATGGTAAATACCAAATGCCTCACGTTCCTCTTTATTCTTGGATTGAATTAGGTAAAATTGATCCTTCATTATTAAGAACAATGAGACATATTGGATTTAGTAAATATAAACCATCTTGTGATGGAGCATTCTTTATAAATGAAAAAGATGATTCGTTTGATATGGAAAAGACTTTATTAAATAATCCTAGTGATTACCCAGAAGAGTACTCATATGATAAATTACCACAATATGTACAACTTGAAGATATTCAAACAAAACATATTCATGATGATGCACAAATAAATAAAATAAACTTTAATACTGCATCTTTAACTGAATTAATGACGCTTCAGGGAATGGAAGATGAATTAGCAATAGAAATTTTTGATTTTAAAGAAAACAATACTATAACAGATTTAAGTGATTTACTTGAATTAGAATCTGTTGATGAACAAATGATTAAAGCTTGGGATGAAAGTATTGATGATATGAGAATCGATATAAATGAGGCCGATGAGTCTACTTTAAAGAAAATCAAAGGAATTGGTGCTAAACTTGCAAAAATAATTATAGACTTTAAAGAAACAATTGAAGCATTTACAGACTTAGATCAATTAAAAGATATTGATGGAATTGGAAAAAATAAATTTACTCAATTAAAGTCTAGACTAAAAATAGGAGAATAGTTCTTGAAACAACTGTATAAATCTTATGAGGATTCTACAAAAATATTTGAAGAATTTCAAGAGAAATTTCCAGACTACTTTAAAGTAGAATCAATTGGACAAACTTGGGAAAAAAGAGAAATAAATTTAATTACAATATCGAAAAACATTAAGAGTGCAGATAAAAAACCTGCACTTTTTTTTACAGGTACAATCCATGCAAGAGAATGGGTAGGTCACGAAGTTGGAATTGAATTTGCTACTTATATATTAAATAATATTGATACAGATCCAACACTACAATTATATTTAGAAAACTCTACAATTTACATGGTTCCATGTGCAAATCCTGATGGATATGAGTATTCAAGAACTCATTTTTCATTTTGGAGAAAGAATAGAAGACAAAATGCTGATGGTTCATATGGAGTTGATTTAAATAGAAACTTTCCAATTGGATTTGTTTCTACTACGGCAACTACTTCTAACATTTATGGTGGTCCTGAACCATTTTCTGAACCAGAAACAAGAGCTTTAAGAGATTTTGTTGAAGCTCATACAAATATTACAATTGCTCTTGATTATCATAGTCAAGGAAATGTATTTTTTCCAGCTCATGATTTTAGACATGAAGATACAATAGACACAACAGATATGAATACTTTATGTGCAAATATGGCAGAAGAAATTAGAAAAATATCAGGACGTGAATACGGTATACATCAAGGTAAACCACCTGCAAAATTAATTTCAGGTTCAGGAAGAGAATTCTATTATTCAAAAGGTATTATTTCTTCAGTTGTTGAAGTTGGTACTCGAAATATAAGTGATTATATGGGTGATATGAATGAAAACTTGCGTGAACATATACCTGCACTATTATCAGCTGTTAAAGAAGTACCAAATTACTCAAAAACTAATAGTGTATTTAGAGTATCATCATTTGAAGTTAGTGAGATTGGTTCAAATCATGTAAATTTAACTTGGGATTATACTAGTAATAAAGATGTCTTTTTTGAAGTATATAGAAGTTTAAGAGATAAATCTTTTTGTAAAGAATCTAATTTGATTGCAAGAACACAAAGTTTTGAATTTAATGATATTAACTTATCATCAAATAAAGACTACTTCTATAATATAAGAGTAGTTAATAAAAAAACAAATCAAAAGTCTCCATTTTTTCCTCAAATAAAAGTTAGGACTAAAATTGATTATGATGAATTTTCTAGAACATACTATGCAAATGCAGCAGGAACAGGATACGTTTCTGAGAACATAAATGATAATGCAAAACATTTTGGTGTTAATTCATTATTTGTTGGAGTTGATGAGAATAAAGGTGTTTCTTATGCAATTATAACAATAAACGCAAAATCATTACCTGATGATGCTTTAATTAAATCTGCTGCTTTTAATTTATATCCAATTAATCGTGTGTCTACAACTATTGAAAAATATGGTGAGTGGAATGTAGGTTTAGTTGATCAAAATAGCATGGGTATCATTACTAGTTTTGATGATGTTTCAAATATGAAAATACTTAAATATATAGGTCGACCTACGGCATCACATCAATTAACTCAAGGAATATGGAGAACATGGTCTTTATCAGGTATTGAATGTGAGTTCTTACGAGATTCAATACTAGATGATAAAATCGTATTACGAGTTGAAGGTCCTAAAGAGCTTATGATTGGAAGAAATAGACAAGTAATGCAATGGGATATTGGTTACGGCAAATTTGGTTTTGGACTACCTTATAGACCAAGATTAGAATTAACATATACTTTAAAACCAACAGTTACAACTCTATATCCTAAAAAAGTATTTACAGTTAGTAAAGATGGAGTTAAAGCTGATGAAATTGCTTCCGGTTTTGATGAAAAAGGGCATAGTATTTACTCTACTTTTGAGTTTAATTTAGCTTCACTTCCTCCTTATTCTGATACATTTATCACAAAAGCATATTTTGAATTAAATTCAAAAAAGATATATATAAAAGATGATATTAGATTTCACTTAGAATTTGTAGATGAAAATATTGATACAGATTATGAGGGAATTACAAATAGAGAAATTATTCAAAACATTGGTTATGATGTAAGTGCTAATGAACTTAAAAACAATCAAACACAATATTTTATGTTTGATACTTTTGCAGGAATGACTCTAAATGATAAATTAAAAAATAGATCTGATATTTCATTTGTTTTAAAGCCAACTTCATCAAAAAAAGTACTTAAAAATAAAAACATATCTTGGGAAGTTAATAATGTATCTTTATCTCCTAAGTTAATTCTTGAGCATATTCCAAAAAGAAGATTTCCTGTTGAGCAAGTTACAAATGCAAAGCTTATAACAGAAAATGGAAGAGTTAAACTTTCATGGAGTAATCCAGATAATATTGACTTTAAAGGTGTTAAAGTTATTAAAAATGCATATAGAAAACCTTTATCATCACATGATGGACAAAAACTTTATGCAGGGCTAGACAACTATACTTTTGATGATTTTGGAGCACAAGATACTGACAAATATTATGCAATTTTTGTTTATGATGATGTACCAAATTATTCAAAACCAATAATTTTAGAGTATAAAGCAAAGTAAGGATTTTGAAATGATTTTGAAATTTAAAGAACATTACCCAGAAATTGATTCAAGTGCTTGGATAGCTCCAAGTGCTGATGTAATTGGTCAACTTACTATTGGTGAAAATTCATCTGTTTGGTTTCATTGTGTATTAAGAGCTGATGTTAGTACTATTTCTATAGGTAAAAATACTAATATTCAAGATTTATCTATGATACACACTGATGTTAACTCTCAAACAATAATTGGTGATAATGTAACAATAGGTCATAAAGTTATGCTTCATGGTTGTAAAATTGAGAATAATTGTTTAATAGGTATGAGTGCAACTATTTTAGATAATGCCGTTATTGGAAAAGGTTCTATTGTTGGAGCTAATTCACTAGTAACTGCAGGTAAAGTATTTCCTCCTAATTCGTTAATTATGGGAAGTCCTGCAAAAGTTATAAAACAATTATCATATGAAGATGAGCAAGGATTGATAAAACATGCTGCTCATTATGTAGATTATAAAAACGATTATTCATAAAAAATTAGCTTAGTAGTTATTTACTAAGCTAAAATTTATGCTACTTACATTTACTATATGCTTGAGTTAACTCTTCATATAATATATCAAAACTAACATTTTCCATAGTATCAATAATTTCTACCATAACAACATTATCTTCTTTCCCATTCCATTCTTTAATATAAGAGCCCTCTTTATATCCATTATCTTGTCTAAATTTATTTAAACAGTTTTTACCAATATAAAGTTTTTGCAACCAAGTGAAAGATAATCCTGAAATTTTACAACATCTAAAAAATTGATCAATAAATCTTTCAATTCCTGAGAATGTTGGCATATTTCCTGTTTCAATTGCAAGTGAAATATAAGATAATTTTTCAGATTCTTTAACCATTAATTTAACATCTACATCTTCAACAGCTTCATAAATACAGTGTGTATTAACTAAAGATACAGCTCTTGGAACATTAGTTTCTTGTAAAATATAAGACATTAAGAAATGCCAAATATCAACAAGTTCAACATGAATATTTTTCATATCAGGTTGGGCATTAATATTTTTCCAGTGTTTCCACGGAGTTGATTCAATTAACTCTGCAACTTCCATATGAATACATCTAAGCCAATTAATATCTTTGCCGAATCTGTTAATTCCTAATTCCCAGTTTTTACCATTTGTAGAATCATTTAATTGTTTTTGTAATAAAAACATTTCTTCTAATTTATGAGGGAAAGAAGATGCTTCTTCTAAAAGTGAAGCTAAGGGTAAACACTCTTCAACAACACTGTCTAAAGCACTATTATCTGGAAGATTTTTATCACCTTTTAATAAATGTACTATTAATGATACAGTATATGGTACATCATCTTTTTCTTCCCATTCTAAAACATCTGACGATGTAACTCCAATATATTTCATAAAATCTTCTATTGATAAAAATCCTAATGATTTAATACTAGTTTTGAAATCTTTATATAACAAACTTATTCTCCTATTCTAATGGTAATTTTATTGTAAATTTTGCACCTATTTTTGTATTATTAACAGTTATAGTACCATTACTATGATTCTCAACTATTGTTTTACACATGTATAGTCCTAAGCCTGTTCCATTTTTGTTAGTTTTTGTAGAAAAATATGGCTCAAATATTTTTCCTATAATATTAGGAGGTATACCACCTGCATTATCTTCAATTGTTATATAGATATAACTATCATCTTTTATACTTCTTATATTTATAATTTTTTCATCAATGTTTTTTTCATTTAATGCATCCGATGCATTTTTAATGATATTTATTATTGTTTGAACTATTTCATTTAAATATACGAAAACTTCTGCTTGTAAAGTATTATTTATATTTAATTTTACAGAATTTGTTTTTAGTGAATAAGCTAAAAAATCAACAGATTTATTTATTATTATTGATATATCTATAGTTTCTTTTTTACGATTTGGCTTGAAAAAATTTCTAAAGTCATCAATTGTATTTGACATATAATCAAGTTGTTTCCGAACATCACTTACTACATTATCAACTAGTTCATCAGTAATTTTATCGCCCATCATTTTTGTAAGCGATAATTTTTGAACTAAAATTGAAACAGTTTGTAATGGTTGTCTCCATTGATGTGCAATCATTGAAATCATTTCACCCATTGCTGCATGCTTTGATTGTTCAATCAATAAATTTTGTTGACTTTCTATAACTTTTTTAGAAGTTATATCTTGGCTAATTGAATCAAAATTAATAATTTGTCCCATATTATCAAAGTTTGGATAAATTGTTGTTTCAACCCAATAAAATTCTCTATTTTTTTTGATATTTTTGACTTCACCTATCCAAATTTTTCCAGATTTAATTGTTTTCCACAAATCTTGTATAATTTCTTTAGGGGTATCCTCATGTTTTAAAATACTATGTGTTTGTCCTACTAATTCAGAACTTTTATATCCATTCATTTTACAAAAGGCTGATGAAACTTTTAATATTCTTCCATGAATATCAGTTCTTGACAGAATCACTTGTTTATCAACAATATCAGCAGATTTACTTAATGCTTTTTCTATATCTTTTGCTGTTGTATTATAAGTTACTAGAAAATTTGAAAAAATCTTTTCAAAAAGTATATTAATCTCATTTGAAATTTCTAAACTGTTGTTATTTAAATTAGTTAAGTACTCAATAAGAGCATTTTTAAAACCTAAACATAAAGTAAAAAGTTCTTCTGTTTTTAGATGTTGTTTATTTAAGTAGTTGAGGAAATCATTCATAGAGGATGATTCCCCAATTTTTATACTATTTGTAATTAAATCTATATAATAATCCAATAATCCAAAAGCATATCTTTTTATAAATAGTTCTTTATCAATTTTACGAGCATTTAAAATAAATTTAATATCTTCTTTATTTACCCAATATCTAATGATTGCTAATTTATTTTTTTTAAAATTATTAATTTGCTTTTTTATTTGCATTTGCCCTACTATTATCTAGTTAATAATTAATTTTACTATTTATTATCTTTGCTTTTGTTTATAAAAATTACAATCTATTTTACTAGATCTTTTAACTACTAAAGAAGGAATTTGTTGAGATTTAAAACCATATGCATTACAACCATGAGGCTTACTCTTTTCCCATGTTACATAATAATAAATACACTTCTGACACACAATTCGTTCATTATTCATATTAGATTTCTACTTTACTTTGAATTGCTTTAGATAAAGATAAAATATCAACATTTTCTAAACTAACTCCCGTTGGAACACCTTGCGCAATTTTTGTAAATTTGATATTTTTATTTTCTAATTTATCCTCTATATATAATATAAACGCATCATTTGCTATAGATGGAGTAATTGCAAATAATATAGTTTCAACTTTATTCTTTTCTACAAATTCTCTTAAATTATCAAGTGAATGTTGTTCCAACTCTTCAATTACAAAATATTTACCGTCAAATTGTTTAGAATCTTCTATTATAAATATATCTTTTGCACTTTGAACAATACACATTTTTGTATTGTCCCTTGAATCATCTAAGCATACTTCACATATTTCATGTTCACTCATTGAACCGCAGTTTACACATTTAGTAATGTTTTTTAAAGCATTTTCAATACTGTGAGCAATTTTTATTCCACAATAATTATCATTCATTACAACATGATAAGCTAACCTAAGTGCAGACTTTTTACCAATAGTTGGTAAAGATTCAAATGCTTCTACTAGTTCATAAAATTTTTCTAGACCTTTTTTCATAACGCGATTATATCAAATATTTATTTTTTTTTAGATAAAATCGCGTATTAGATTAATATAAATATTATTTAGGAGTTACATTGACTGAAATTGATTACTATGAACTATTAGAAGTTAGTAGAGATGCAGATAAAAGTATTATAAAAAAAGCATATAGAAAAATGGCTATGAAATATCATCCAGATAAAAATCCAGGGGATAATGAAGCTGAAGAATCATTTAAAGCAGTAAATGAAGCATATCAAGTATTAAGTGATCAAGAAAAAAGATCAATTTATGATAGACATGGAAAAGCTGGTCTTGAAGGTCACGGACAACAAAGAGGTGGTTTTTCCGGTGGATTTGATGATTTAGGTTCAGTTTTTGAAGAAATGTTTGGTTCATCTTTTGGTGGTGGAGGATCAAGAAGACAAAAGAAATCATATAATTACAATTTAGATGTTGCAGTAGAAGTTAAATTAGAGTTTAATGAAGCAATTTTTGGATGTAAAAAAGATATTAAATATCATTATAAAACAGCTTGTAAACCTTGTAAAGGAACAGGTGCTAAAGATGGTAAATTATCTACTTGTTCAACTTGTGCAGGACAAGGTCAAGTTCATGCTAGACAAGGTTTTATGACATTTGCTCAAACATGTCCAACTTGTTCAGGTTCCGGACAAGCTGCAAGTACATCTTGTAAAAAATGTAATGCTACAGGATACGATGAAGTAAAAGATAACTTCAAAGTAGATATTCCTGAAGGTGTAAATGATGGAATGAGAATTAGAGTTTCAAATAAAGGTAATATTGCTCCTGATGGTTCACGAGGAGATTTATACTTAGAAGTTTCGGTAGAAGAAGATTCACATTTTGTAAGACATGATGATGATATTTACTATGAAGCACCTCTTTTCTTCACACAAGTAGCGCTTGGTGAAAAAATAAGAATACCTGGATTAAGAGGTGAATTAGAATTAGATATCCCTGCAGGAGCAAAAGATAAACAACAATTCACATTTAAGAATGAAGGTGTAAAATCTGTTCAAGGATATGGAAAAGGTAATTTAGTTGTACAAATTAAAATTGAATATCCAAAAAAATTAAATAATACACAAAAAGAATTATTAGAAAAATTACAAGAAAGCTTTGGTGTAGAAAGTAAACCTCACGAAACAAGTTTCGAGGGAATGTTTGAAAAAGCAAAGAAGTGGTTTTCTTAAAAAAACTTAATCTTTGAAATAGTAATAACACTATTTCAAAGATTGAAATATTTTATTTATACAATACTAAGATATAAAGTACCTGACTAAGAATCACAAATGAAAAATTAAGAATATTAAAATCATCAATTTTTTAAAGTATTGTAGTATTTTTAAATTTTATCCTAATCTACTCATTAATTTTTTTTTCAATACTAATAATATCTTTTTCATTTTCAAATGATATTTATAGAAAATTAATGTAAAATATTTTATATAAAATATTATAAGGATATATATGAAATCTAATTATTTAGAAAGTACACCAGACAAAGATGGATATTTTGGTCAATTTGGTGGTTCTTACATCCCACCAGTATTAGAGAAACCATTTAAAGATATAAAAAATGCATATGAACAACTTAAAAATTCTCCTGAATTTATTGATGAACTCAAATATGTGAGAAAACACTATCAGGGAAGACCGACTCCTATTTCATTTGCAAAAAACTTAACCAAACATTGTGGTGGAGCAAAGATATATTTAAAAAGAGAAGATTTAAATCATACTGGTGCTCATAAGTTAAATCATTGTATGGCTGAAGTGATTTTAGCAAAACATTTAGGGAAAAAAAAAGTTATTGCGGAAACTGGTGCTGGACAACATGGGGTTGCACTTGCTACTGCTGCTGCTTATTTTGGATTAGAATGTGAAATTCATATGGGTGAAGTAGATATTGTAAAAGAACATCCAAATGTAATAAGAATGAAAATACTTGGTGCAAAAGTTATACCAGCAACTCATGGTTTAAAAACACTAAAAGAAGCTGTTGATTCTGCTTTTGAATCATATTTAGCTCAAACAGATGATGCAATATATTGTATTGGATCAGTTGTAGGACCTCACCCATTTCCTATGATGGTAAGAGATTTTCAAAGTGTAATTGGATTTGAAGCTAAAGAACAATTTGAAGAAATGGAAGATTCAAAACCAAATAATGTTATTGCATGTGTTGGTGGTGGTTCTAATGCAATGGGTATATTTGCAGGATTTATTAATGATGAAGATGTAAATTTAATTGGAGTTGAACCTATGGGTATGGGAGAAGAATTAGGTAAACACTCAGCATCTTTAACATATGGAGAAGAAGGAGTAATGCATGGATTTAACTCTATAATGCTAAAAGATGATAAAGGTGATCCAGCTCCAGTTTACTCAATTGCTTCAGGTATTGATTACCCATCAGTAGGTCCTGAACATGCTTATTTAAAAGACATTGGTAGAACATCGATTGGATTATGTGATGATACTGAAGCTGTTGATGCATTTTATAAATTGTCTCAATTGGAAGGAATTATTCCAGCATTAGAATCTGCACATGCTATTGGATATGCAATGAAACTAGCTAAAACATTACCAGAAGATAAAACTATATTAGTTAACTTGTCTGGTCGTGGTGATAAGGATATTGATTTTGTTGTTGAAAATTACCCTATTCCAAATGCAAAGTTTTAAAATTGCTTTATTAGATTTTTATTAATATTATCAAGCTCTTCATATTTAAACTTTAATTGTTCATATTGAAGAGCATAATCATTATATAAAAAAGAGTAATCATTATCTTCTTCATCTTTATATCTACCATATTTATCTTTTGTCGTAGTAGATAGTGCGCTTACAAAATTAAATGAATTTATTGAAGTTAATATTTCATCTAATCTATCTTGAGAAATTACATCTGTAACTTTTTTATCTTTATTCTCTATTTTATTGGAAATTGAACTTTGAAGTAAGTCTGACAAAGAATTGGAAGAAGATGAGTTCAAAAAACTATTTTTATCTTCATATCTATCAAACAAATAGGAGTATCCTAAATTAAAAGGCTGTCCTAATACCGTGTTAAATAAAGCTTCTTCCAAGATATCATCTTCTGTAAAAAGGGTAGCAAGTCTAAGATTTTTAGCCATTATTTTAGATTCTTCGTCTTTAAATATAGTATCAATCTCTTCTAACGTGATACCTTTAATATTTTCATATGTTAAAGAATCAGATCTTTGGATATTTGTATTTCCTATATTTTCTCTTTTTGAAGTAGAAATTAAAGAGTTTAAAAAATCATTTGATTTATATGATTTTTCTGATTCTTTTAGTTCATTTTTATATAAGATTTCATTTAAATTAGATGTAATCATTTCAATACCTTTAAATTATTTACAATCACTTTTCTTAGATAGAATCTTTAGAACATCACAAGAAAAACCTGCTTGTTTTCTAGCCTCAAAATTTAAATCCATTTTTCTTTTTGTAGAGCCTGGGAAAACGTCTTCAATTATTTCTAAATATGTAGAATCATAATCTAAACCTTCTAAATCACATGCATATTTATACCACACATCACCTTTTGTCACATGATCAACTTCTTCTTCTAAAATGATTTCTAAGACTCTTAATATCTTTCTATTAAAAGGATCATTATTAGATTTTAATTTCTCCATAATCTTAGGATTTTGATCTAATCCATTTGCCTCAAGATATCTTGGAACCGCTGCCATTCTTCTTAAAAAAGTTGGAGTATCTTGTAATGCTTCAAATAAATTTTTATGTACAGGAAAGTCTCCATATTTTCCATCTAATTCACTTAATAATTTTTCTAACATTAGAAAATGTCTTATTTCATCATTAGCAACTGATAGCCAATCTTGATAATATTTTATTGGTAAATTCTTAAATCTCAATGCTGCATCAAGAGCTAAATCTATTGCAGAATATTCAATGTGTAATATTGTATGTAGTAAATACTTTTTACCTTCATTTGTATTAAAATTCTTTATTTTTGGAAGTGCAGTAGGTTTTAGGATTTGTAAAAAAATACAGTAAGATGGCTCTTCTAACTTGCAAGGTTTATATGAATAATTAAATGTATAATTGTTATTTAAAAAACTTTCATAAAATTTATTAAACTTGTTTATTTTACTTTTAGGCTCACTTGTTAATAAAATTTCTTCCAGTGTATTAAAATAATCCATTCGTAACCTCTTTCTTGATATAATTTACTAATTTTAGCAAAGTAAGGTTTAAAATGGATATAAAAGTACAAGCAATGGGTGAATATCAAACAAATTGTTATATTGCAACAATTGATGGTAAAAATTTAATAATTGATCCAGGTGTTGATGCATTAAGATGGATAAAAACACAAGTCACAAATCCAATAGCAATATTAAACACTCATGGACATTTTGATCATGTATGGTCTAATACAGCAGTAAAAGAAGAGTATAATTTAAAAATATATACTCCTAAAGATGATAACTTTATGTTAGAAAAAGATTCATATGGTCTTGGGATGCCAGCATCAACTGCTGATGTACTTATCCAACCTGATGAAGAAATTGAACTTGAAGGAATCAAAATAAAATTTCATCACTTTCCAGGACACACGCCTGGATGTTCAGCTATACAAATAAATGAGCACTTATTTACAGGTGATTTTATTTTTAAAGGAACTATAGGAAGATTTGATTTTCCAAATTCCGATGCATTACTTATGAAACAAAGTATTAAAAAAGTTTTAACATGGAATGATGACTTTCATATATACCCAGGTCATGGTGATAAGACTACATTAAGAAGTGAAATACATACATTAAAACAATGGGAATCAAATATATAAAGGGCTAATTTTGAATCAAACTTGTGAAAATATTATTAGAAAAAATGAAGAATTAAAACTATTAAACAAACTAGATGATATTTATTTATCAATTCTTAAACACTTAAAAGAAGAATATAATATTAGCCAAATGGAAATATTATTAAAAACAATAGATAAAACAGAATCATTATTCAAATCAGATGAAAATATTTATGATAAATTTTTAAATAACTTAAAATGTATTGAAAATGACAGTACTCAAATATATTTTTTAATTTATTCAAAAACAAAAGAAGGCAATAATCTAATTATTGAAAACCAAGCTAAATTGAAGCTATCCCTAGAGTTTTTTTCTTCATCTTTATATAATAAATATCTTGAGAAATCAATTCATGAATTGTCAATTGTTGATCCAATTACAGGTGCATTTAATCGATCATACTTAGATGTCTATGTTGATAATATACTTAATATATCGAATAGAGAGCAGAAAAAAGTTGGATTTTTAAAAGTTGGTGTTGATAAATTTAAAGCAGTTATTGATGAGTTTGATTATACTATTGGTGATAAGGTTTTAATTGAATTAACTAGTACATTAAAAGAAAGCGTTAGAATATCAGATATTGTTATCAAAATGTCAGAAGATGAGTTTTTAGTTATTCTATTAAATGTAATTAATGAAAGTAATGCTACACTTGTATCAGATAAATTAATTAATAATTTTTCTAATAGAAAAGTTTTAGTTAATAAAAACACAAATCAAACTCTAATGAAAACTATTTGTGTAGGGATGTCTATCTATCCTGATGATGCGACTAATATTGATGATGCAATTAAAAAAGCAGATGTCGCATTATATGAAGCAAGAAATGCAGGAAGAAGTAAATCTTATAAATATAGTGAAGAGAATGTAAATACAATTGATTTTTTTTAGGTGGTAGTTTTGAAAAATAAAATTTTAGACTTAATCAAGTCATCTGCAAATAATGAACAAGATTTTGTAACTTTAAATAGTATATTTAATTTATATGAACAACTACAATATGCAACAAATATTAATCAAATGGCTGAAGATATTTATTATTGGTTAAATAAAGAGTATAGTATTGATAATGTTGTTTTTGCATTATTCGATATTAACACAAACTCAAGAGAAGAAATCTTAGTTAAAGGTCAAGAATTTTACCTAGATGATGATTATTCTTGTTTCTTTATTATAAATACGCATACAAATCTAAATGCAACTGTATCTTTCAGTGCTACATCAAATGTTCATTATCAGGTCATACAATCAAGGTATGATGCAATTGAAGCTGCATTTTTTCAAATTTCACCAATAATTCAAAATGGTATTATAAAGAAAAATTTTATAGAATCCTCTTCTTTAGATTCTGTAACAAAAGTTTATAATAGAAATTATTTAATTGAAAATCTTACAAAACATCTTAATCTTACAAAAAATAAAGAAAGTGAAATATACTTCCTAATGATTGGTGTTGACCACTTTAAGGCAGTAATTGATGAATTTGATTACGATGCGGGGGATAAAGTACTAATTGAATTAGCAAAAATAATTCATACTAATATTAATGAATTTGATATGGTCGCAAGACTTAATGCAGATGAGTTTTTAGTTACAATAATAAGTAATTCTTCAAAACATGAAGCACTTCAAACTGCTGAAAAAATCATAAATAGTTTTGCAAATAAAAAAATATTAATAAATAAAGATAATAATCAAACACTATTAAAAACTGCTTCCATTGGCTTTGAAACTCTTGATGTAAACTCAGATGGAAATATTACAGATTCTATAAAAAATGCAGATATTGCACTTTATGAAGCTAAAAATATAGGGAGAAGCCAATTATTTAAATTCTCTGAACTTACAGAAGAAGATACAATATCTTTATTCTAATCTATTGTACTTTTCTAGCTTTCATATACACTCTTTGTGGAGCAGGATAACCTTCAATTGTTTTAGTATTATCTTCTGGATCTAAAAAATCCTCTAAACTTTGATCAAAAGACCACTTCGTTTTTCTTTGTTCTTCACTTGTTGTTGTTGTTACTGCAAGCACTTCAATATTTTCAAAACCAGCTCTTGTTAACCAGTTTTTTAATGCAGGAATTGTAGGTATAAAATAAATATTTGGAATCTTTGAATATCTTTTATTAGGTGTTAAACAAATTTCATCTTCACCATCAATCATAAAAGTATCAATTAAAATCTCACCCTTAGAGTTTAATCCACGAGCAAGTGATTTTAAAGTTCCAATAGGATCAGCTCTATGATATAAAACACCTAACATAAATATAAAATCAAATTTATGATTATAAAATTCTAAATGTTCAACACCTAACATTTCATATGTAATATCTGATTTTACAAAGTGATTAATAAACTCAAATTGATGTAAAGTTAATGGTGCAGGATCAAAACCAATTAATTTTTTTGGTTTATCTTCTAACATTCTAAACATATAATATCCATTGTTACAACCAATATCTGCAACAACTTTATTTCTTAAGTCAAAATGAGGTCTTATTAAATTATATTTAATATTACTTTGCCATTCACTATCTATTTCAATTCCAAATAAATTAAAAGGTCCTTTTCTCCAAGGAATAAGTATTTTAGCAGTTTCTTCGACTAGTTCAAACTCTTCCTTACTTAAGTCTTCTTTTTTTCCTACACTAAACCAATCACCATAATCAATTGATAAATTATCTATATTTATTTTATTAGATACTTCTTCAATTTTTGTGAACCAAGGCTCTACATTCTTCCAAGTTCTACAATCTTTTTTCTTTTTTTGTAATGTTATTAATTCCATGGCGCAATTATAAGTATTTTAAATAAAATGTTATCTTAAATCAATAAGAATCAAACCCTTCTTTTGATATAATTGTTCTTTTATCACAAATAATATGTGAAATACGTAAAATGTTATTCTTTGTTAACGTTAAGTTAACCACTAATCAATATAATTAGACAATTATTTAAAAAGGATTTTTATTGAAAATTTCAAACGTCTTATTTTCTTTTAAGACTACATTAACTTTACTTGCTATCTTAGCAATTGGAGCTGGTTATGCTACATTTATTGAAAATGATTTTGGTACATCAACAGCTAGAGTACTAGTTTATAATAATATATGGTACGAAACAATATTAGTATTAACTACTATTAACTTAACAGGTATTATTTTTAAATATAAAATGTGGAAGAATACACCTAGGTTTATATTCCACTCTTCTTTTGTTATTATTTTAATAGGGGCTGGTATTACTAGATATGCAGGATACGAAGGTATTATGCAAATTAAAGAAGGAACTACAGAAAATAGAATGATTTCTTTGGAACCTTACTTGCAAGTAACAATTAAAGATGGTGATAAAACCTACTTTAAAGAGTATCAAATGGAATTCACTACATTACTTAAATCAATAAATGAATTTAAACATACTATTTCATATGGTGATAAAGAGCTTAATGTAGATTATAAAAACTACATGTTAGCAAAAAAAGGTAATGCAAAAATGGGTATGTTAACTGTTGATGTAACAGCTAATGGTGAAACTCAAGAACTCAAACTTCCAGGAAGAAGAAGTCAAAAAGGTCTTAAACGAGAATTAAAATTTGGAGATACTTCAGTATTTTTAGAATATGGTTCAAAAGTACTTACTTTACCTTTTGCTATTAAATTAAATGATTTCCAACTTGATAGATACCCAGGAAGTATGTCTCCTTCTTCATATGCTTCAGAAGTAACAGTTATGAAACAAGATGGTACTACTTATGATTATAGGATTTTTATGAATACAACTATGCACGAAGATAACTTCTTATTTTTCCAAAGTTCATATTTTCCTGATGAAACAGGTACAGTATTATCTGTAAATAATGACCCAGGTAAGTGGCCAACATATTTAGGTTATTTCCTTTTAACTCTTGGTCTTTGTTTAAACTTCTTTGATAAAAAATCAAGATTTAGAAAGCTTACAAAATTTGTAGATTCTAAAAGTATTGCTTCAATAGCTGCTGCATCTATTTTTGTATTTGGTACAACATCATTACAGGCAAATGAAGATGACGCAAACTTTAAGTTAAAAGCACAACAAACAGTTGAATATTTAAAAACTTTTAAAGAAGAATCAGCACAAACTGCTAATAATTTTGCAAGGTTAGTTACACAAAGTTCTTCAGGAAGAATGAAACCAATTTCATCTTTAAATAGAGAAATTGTTTTAAAACTTAGTGGAAAAACTGAATTCCTTGGAATGAATGCAGATCAAGTTGTACTTGGTATTTTATCTCGTCCTGAAGTTTGGAGAGATATAAAACTAATAAAAATCAAGACTCCAAAACTTAAAAACTTTTTAGGTGTCGATAAATCAAGAAAACATATTGCATTTTCTGAAGTATTTAAAGATGGTAAATATCTTTTAGCAAAAGAATCAGAGAAAGCATCTTTATCTAAGCCTAATGAAAGAGGAACTTACGAAAGAGATATTATAAAAATAGACGAAAGATTAAATATTATCTATGCAGTATTTAATGGAAATTTATTCAATATCTATCCTGAAGTTGAAAGTACAAAAAAAACAACTAATTCAAAAGTTAATAATAAATGGTTTACACCAATGGATGCCATGAATGATTTTGAAGGTAGAAATAAAACAGCTGTTGAAGCAATGACTAGAGGTTTAATTAACTCAATTATTCAAAACAAATGGACTGATGCAAATAACTTTATCTCTATGATAAATACATACCAACAGAAAGTTGGTTCAAAAGTTGTATTAAGTCAATCAGAAATTGACAATGAAATCAATTTCAATGAAATTGATATCTTTCCGAAAGTTATGTTAGCTTATATTTTCTTAGGAATAATTATATTAATTGCAGCATTCTTTGTTGTATTTAATCCAAGTATTAAACCTAAAAAGACTACTTTTGTTTTCTTTGTTCTTTTATCTTTAATATTTGCAGTTCATACTTATGGTATGGGTTTCAGGTGGATGATTTCAGGACATGCACCATGGTCTGATACATATGAAACTTTATTATATATCTCATGGTCAGCAGTATTTGCAGGAATTATGTTTTTCAGAAAATCTTTACTAGCACTGAGTGCAGCTGTAATTGTTGCAGGTATTTTTATGTTTACTGCACATTTAACAGGAATTGATCCACAAATTACAAACTTAGTACCTGTATTAAAATCATACTGGTTAACTATTCATGTATCAATATTAACAGCATCTTATGGATTCTTTGCACTTGCTGCTATTTTAGGATATATGACATTAATCATGTTTATCTTTAGAAAAAATAGACCTCATATTGATGATACAATTAAACATGTTACTGCAATTATTGAGATTGCTTTAATTGTTGGACTTGCCGCTATTACTATTGGAAACTTCCTTGGTGGAATTTGGGCAAATGAGTCTTGGGGTAGATACTGGGGATGGGATCCAAAAGAGACTTGGGCTTATGTATCAATCGTAATGTATGCAATTGTTGTACACTTAAGATTTGTTAAACCTCTTTCAACTCCTTTTGTATTTGCAACCGCAGCAGTATTATCGTTCTCAACAATTTTAATGACATACTTTGGAGTTAACTTTTATCTTGCAGGAATGCATTCATATGCAACAGGGGACCCTATTCCAATTCCTACATGGGTTTATTATGTTGTAACAATGGTTATTGTTACAATCGCATTAGCTTATAGAAATAGACATTTAAAACCACTAGTTAAAAACTAAGAAGAAATTCTTAGTTTTTATAAATTTATTTTTTTTTGATATAATCAAAGAAAAATAAAGGACCTTAATTGAGTCAAATAATAGAAATATTTAAAGAAATTACTTCAATTCCTAGATGTTCAGGAACTCACACACCATTTATTACTTATATGCAAAACTTATCAAAAAAAGCTGGGTTTTTATGTATAATAGATGAATCAAAAAACATATTAGTTAAAAAAGAAACTTCTAATGCAAAACTTGTTTTTCAATCACACTATGATATTGTTTGTTTAAGCGACAATTGTGTTCCTATTATTGTGCAAGACGGTGATATTTTAAGGGCTCAAAACTCAACTTTAGGTAGTGATAATGGAATTGGTTGTGCTTATATGATTCAACTGATTTTTGATGGTATTGATGCTGAGTATTTATTTACTTCTGATGAAGAAATTGGACTAATTGGTGCAAATAACCTAAATTTTGAACTTCAAGCACCTTATATGCTAAATCTTGATAGTGAAGAGGAAACTGGTATTTGTATTGGTTGTGCAGGTGGTGTTGATATCTTTGCAACAAATTCTAATAAAAAGATTATTCTAAATGATGAAAATCTTGAGCTTTATGAAGTAAATATTTCAAAACTTCAAGGTGGACATTCTGGTGTTGATATTGATAAAAACATTCCAAATGCTATCAAACTACTTTCTCAAACTATCAAAGAAGCGGATGCAAAACTTTTAGATATAAATGGAGGCGAGAGAATAAACTCAATTCCTGTTAATGTAAAAGCAATTATTGCTTCAAAACAAACACCAAAAACATCTCATGAAAATATGACAATTACTAAAATAGATACAACAAGTGAACATTTAAATATATATGATGATAAGATTATTGATTTCTTAGCTAGTTTTGAAAATGGAGTAAGAAGTTTAAACAAAGACTTAGGAGTAGTTCAGAACTCTATAAACCTTGCAATCATAAAAACTGGTTTAGATGATATAAAAATTGAATTAAGTGCAAGATCTATGGCAAATGATGAGTTAGCACAACTTAAAGATGAAACAATCAAAATACTTGAAGAGCATAACTTTACAGTTACAACTGATGGTAAGTATCCAGCATGGAAACCTGATATTAATGAATTTACAAATAAAGTTCTAGAAATATACAAAGAAGTAAACCCAAAAGCATCACTTGAAGCAATACATGCAGGATTAGAATGTGCAATATTTAAAGACAAATATCCTCATATCAAAGTAGCTTCAATAGGTCCAAGTATTGAATTTCCTCATTCTAAAAAAGAGAGGGTTTCAATAAAGTCTGTTGAAAATGTATTTAAAGTAATAGAAAAAATTGTTGAAGAAGTAAATAAATAAAAGAATAAATTTACCACCAAGTAACAAAAAATCTTTCTATGGTTATTTTGCCATTTTCTATACTTTTTGACCATATAAGAGGAGAGGCTTTAATATTAGCAAAAAATTTTATTTCTTCTTTTACTTCATCATAACTTTTCCAAGTTTTATTTAGTTTTGGGTCACTTAACCAATCAAATCTATGAGGAACAAATAACTCATAATTATTATAAGAACTCTCTTCTATAAATTCTTTAAAACTTAAATAATACCCGCAGATACAATCATTATTTATTAAAGGTAAGCTTTTATTTTTTAAATGTCTCGGTAAAAAAATATTACCTTTGAATGAAATTTTTTGTTCAATATTCTTTAAATCAACACTTTCTAAATATTCTTTAGTTTCTTCTTTAAATAATAGAGGTAATTGTTTATTTTTTAACTTTTCTAACTTTAAATATAGAGTATCACTTCTATTTGGACCAATATATCTATGAATTTCTTCTTCAATACTATCATCATAAACATAAAATTTATATTGCATTTCTACATGTTGATAAATATATCTTTTTTTATCAAAAATAATGAAATCTAATTCACCAAAAGTGTGTTTATTATGAATAATTTGTTTATTTTTTAAAACTCTTTCATAATTGCTAGATTTTTCAATAATAGCATCAAAAAAGTATTCCACCCTTTTGCCTAATGGCAACTGTTGTAGTATTTGTATATTATTAATATCAAAATTATCAATATCAATATCTTCTAGTTCAAATAGTTCAAGCCCATAAAAACTTTGTTTAAACAAAGAAGGTGTATTACAAAAGCCTCTAAATTGATTATGCATTAAATTATCTATTTTGAACACTCCGTTAGCTCGTATTTAAAAAAAATAGTATAACATAAAGAACTAAATTACTTATTTTATACAAACTACATAAACAGTATACAAAACTGTGTTAAAATATTTATATAAACATAAAGGAGTCTATTGTGAATTTTAAAAAACTTTACTTAGAATTCACTCGTTTGAGTGAGTACTTGAAGTCCTTATTTTTACTAATGGCTAGATTACTTGTAGCTTATGGTTTCTATGAACCAGCTATGAACAAATGGGCAGATATAGGTTCAGTTGCACAATGGTTTAGTTCAATTGGTATACCATTCCCTGTATTAAATGCATATATGGCAGCAAGTATGGAAATTACTGGTGTTATATTACTTGCACTTGGACTTTTAACTAGGCTAATATCTATACCTCTTATCATTATAATGATTGTTGCTATTATTGCAGTCCATCTTCCTAATGGATTTTCCGCAGCCTATAATGGTTTTGAGATTCCACTATACTATATGATTTTTTTACTTGGTTTTCTTGCGCATGGAGCTGGTAAATTTTCTATAGATAGACTTATATTTGGTGAGAGAAACTAAGCAGATGGAAGCGCTACGTGCCTTTACAGATAAGTTAGGAACTTATGACTTTCCCATACTACTGTTTTTATTTAAAGCATCTATAGTAGTGTTTATAGTTTTGGCTGTTCTTATCTTTATATATGATAAATTTATACAAAGAGAGAATCAGCTACTAATCAACTATCCTTTAATAGGAAGATTAAGATACTTTTTTTATCTTCTTCGAGATCCTATGCGTCAATATTTTGGAGATGAAAAATTTTATGAATCCTTTGACAAGGTAAAGTGGGTTTATGATGCAGCTGAACGTAAGTCAGCTTATGCATCATTTTCTCCAGGTCAGCCTCAAAAAAGTGCAAGACTTTCAATAAAAAATGTTAACTGTGTTTTAAATACAGAAGATGTAAGTGATGACTTTTCTGTAGTTTTTGGAGAAAATTCCGATAATCCATTTAAAACAAATTCAGTAATTGGAAGAAGTGCAATGAGTGATGGTGCAATATCTCCAGAAGGGACACGTGCCTTTTCAAAAGGAGCATATCTTGGGAAATTTCCTATCAATACAGGAGAAGGAAGTTTAACTTCAAATTTTTTATATACTCATTGTTATAATCGAGATGAAGATGCTTTTCTAGATACTAAAGAAGGTACTATCTTCGCAAAAAGTGTATACAGGACTCTTAGTATCTTAGTAAATAAAGCTCTTGCACAAAGAGTCTACAGGCATATGGTTATAGATACAATTGATTCAGAGAGTTATCTTTTTGATAAAGATACACTTGTTTGCTATCGTGTAAACTGGAACGCTCCTATTGAAGACTTTCCCAAAGATGTTCCCTCTGATATTCCTGATATAATTTTTCAAATGGGAAGTGGACTTTATGGAGTTAGAGATAAAGACGGTAATTTTGATGAGGATAGATACAAAAAAACTATGTCTTTTTCCAAAATGACAGAAATAAAAATGGCTCAAGGTGCGAAACAAACAGGAGGAAAACTCTTAGCTTCAAAAGTGAGTGAAGCTATTGCCTACTATCGAGGAGTTGAAGCACACAAAAATCTATTTAGTCCAAATCAGTTTCCTTTTGCTTCCACACTTGAAGAACTATTTGACTTTATTGGCAGACTTAAAAAACTCTCTTCAAAACCAGTGGGAGTAAAGATAGTTATTTCATCAAAGAATTCTTTTGATGAATATGCAAATCTCATTAGAAGGCATCTTGATCAAGGTTCAGATGCGTATCCAGATTTTATTAGTATTGATGGTGGAGATGGTGGAAGTGGTGCAGCACCTTTAGAAATGATGATGACTGTTGGAATGACAATAGCAAAAGCTATCTATATTGCTGATTCAACTCTTAAAAAGGTTGGTGTTAGAGATAAGGTAAAACTTATTGCAAGTGAAAAAGTTCTTACTCCAGATGATGTAGTGGTACTTTTAGGAGTTGGTGCTGATTATGTATCAATTGCAAGAGCCTTTATGATGAGTGCTGGATGTATAAGAGCTAGAGAATGTTCAGGTGCTCATGGAAGAAACTGTCCAGTAGGACTTGCAACTCAAGACAAAAAAAGAAGAGCTTCTTTTTTAACAGAACAAAAAGCTAAAAATGTATATTCATATCATGAACAGTTATTAAGTGGGATACGTAATCTATTAGCAATCATGGGAATTAAAAAAATCTCAGAGTTGAATAAAAGTAACCTGATTTTTAAGGATCATAAAGGTAAAACTTATATGAATGTAGATAGATACTTTGAAGAGTCTATTGTAGATTAAATAACTTATCTTAATATATATTTTTATATATTAAGATATACCCTCTCTCTTAAATTTTTATACAATAACATACTTACAATTATATGAATCGTCCGTTAGTATTTTAATTGCTGTTTTATCTAATACATCTTTATAAGGTATAACAAATCTAAAATTTACATCTTTTTTTTCTATATTATTTG
>Ga0105357_10000346_pt1 | contig 24212 bp, 25 predicted proteins | sample GOMGulsemesocosm_4_FD_83660 | JGI IMG/M metagenome (GOLD analysis project Ga0105357, IMG submission 83660) | Methane-oxidizing microbial communities from mesocosms in the Gulf of Mexico - GOM15B Gulf of Mexico | ecosystem: Environmental > Aquatic > Marine > Cold seeps | place: USA: Gulf of...
TATCCTTATTCTAATGTTTTGACATATAGTAAAAAAGTATAGATACTTCTTTACTTGACCAAAATATATCTTGAGATAATTCATCTCTACTTTTATTTATATCAATATTATTATTATATTTGTCAATAATTTTTTGAGTAGCGTGAACTATTGACTTTTTATTATTATTTAAAATTACTTCATGAAATAAAGAATCATTAGAAGGAACAAAAAAGCCTTTTTCTGCTTTAAACATAGCCATTAACAGTGAAACTTGCCATGTGTGCCATTCTACTTTATCAAGTTTTGAAGAAGGTTTATTTGCATAATCTAAAGATTTAAAAGATTCAAATATTTGTTTAGCTGCTTTAGATAATGAAAAGTGATCCATTTGAGAAACTTTCTTCGGTAATATAATATTCTTAACAACTAAAGTTGCCAAGGTCTTGCTACTTGAACTTTTTTGGGTGTTTTTATTTTTATTTTTATTTTTACTATTCATATTAAGTAAAATCACAAGTAGTGAAATAGATATAACTAATATTATAATTATAACTGTAACTAAAAGTGTACTCATATATTTTCTCCTATAAATTTATAATTATTTAATTTAAAATATTTATTATCACAACAAAGAGAAGGGATATTTACATATTTTTTATTTTCAAACTCAAAAGTAGAGCCTTGATGATAGTGACCTTCAATAATTATATCAGTTTTATAATTATTTATTCTTTTATTAATTATCTTTTTAAAATTTTCCATTCTATGACAAACATTTTTTTCTAAAAGTAAAGATTCAATCTTTTTTGAAATAAAATTTCCAAAATCAATTATATTTAAAAACTTTAATAAAATAGAGTTTCTAATAACTAAACAAAATAAATCATATTTCCAATTTATAAAATTATCTCCATGTGAAAGTGCAATTGATTTATCTTTATATTTAGCAAATAATGGCTGTTTTTCTCTTTTTATAACTTTTATATTAGGGAATATTTTCTGTAAATTATAATCATGATTTCCTTCTAAATAAACTATTTCCATAGAAGTAGCTAGTTTATTTAAAAGTTCTATCGCAGTTTTATTTTGTTTAATAAAATACTTACTTTCAGCAGATAAAAAATCAAAATTATCACCCATTAAAATAAGTTGTTTAGTTTCAATTCTATTATTTTCTAAACTTTTTAAAAAAGTTAAAAACTGCTCATTTTTTAAATTATAATGAGAGTCTGCTACAAAAATAGCATTTTCTTGGATATTAAGGAACATAGGCTATTTTTGGTATTCCTTCATTTTCTTCAAAGCCACACATAATATTTGCATTTACAACAGCTTGTGAAGAAGCTCCTCTTAATAAGTTATCTATTGATGAATTTATAAAAAGTGCTTTACCATTTCTTGCAACAAAAACATCACAGAAATTTGTACCTGCTACCATTTTTAAATCAACAGGAGTATTTCTAACTCTCACAAATTCACTGTTTGCATAAGTGTCTTCTAAAACTTCTTCAACATTAATTTCATCTTTTAATGTTGCATATACAGATACTAACATTCCTCTTGTAACGGGAAGTAAATGAGGTACAAAATTTATTTGAAATTCTTTATTTTTTATTAATTTTATTTTCTCTTCAATTTCCGGCATATGTCTATGTTTAAAAGGGTTATAAGCATGAGCGTTTTCATTTAGATTAACAAAGTGTGCAATTTCACTTAATTTCTTACCTGCACCACTAACACCAGATTTTGCATCAATAAAAATAGGAGTTCCCTCTTGTATATAATCAACAAATGGTAATAATGCTAATAATGAAGCAGTTGGATAACATCCTGGGTTTGCTACAAGTTTAGAGTTTTTTATATCATCAGAATAATATTCTGGTAATCCGTATACTGAATCATTTATATGTTCTTTATCTTCATGAGCACAATAATGTTCTTCATAAGTATCAAGTTCAAGTCTATAATCAGCTGATAAATCAACTACTTTAACATCTAAATCTAATAACTCTTTTGCAAAAAACATAGAAGTTTTATGAGGTAATGCTAAAAATGCTAAATCAGCAACTTTTGCAACTTCTTTTGCATTAGCTTTTGAAACATCAATATTTACAACATCTTTTAAAGAAGGATGTAGGTCTTGTACATTCATATCTCCAGTAGAGTTTGCGATATATGTAATATTAAATTTTGGGTGAGTTAATAATATTTTAATTAATTCTAAACCAGTGTATCCACTAGCTCCTATAATTGCTACATTCATTATAGAGACAACTCCTCATATTTAACACTTAATAGTTCGTAAGTTTTTACACCACCTGGTAGTGTAGCTTTAACTTCATCACCTTCTTCTTTTCCAAGAAGTTGTTTTGCTAATGGAGAATTAAAAGAAATCAATCCTTTCTCGGCATTTGATTCAACTCCACCAACAATTGAGTATTTAAACTCTTCATCACTATTAACATCAACTAGTTCAATAGTTGATCCAAAGCTTACTCTTGAATGTGGAAGTGTTGTTGGGTCAATAATTACAGCTTTAGAAATAATTGCACCAAGTTCAGCTATTTGAGAATCAATTATTGCTAATTTTTCTTTTGCAGCATGGTATTCAGCATTTTCTTTTAGATCGCCTAATTGTCTTGCTTCATCTAAAGCGATTACAGTTTCAGGTCTCTCTTCAAATTTTAGAAAAGTTAATTCCCCTGTAATTTTTTCGTATCCGACATTTGTCATTGGCTCTTTATCCATCAACATCTCCAATCATTAATTTATGATATAATAGCGAAAAATTTTAAAAGAGTAGTTTATATGAAATATGATAGAACAAAAAAGCTTTTTGGTGATGAGGCATTTAATCAATTCCAAGATACAAAATTAATATTATTAGGTGTTGGTGGAGTTGGAAGCTTTGCTTTAGATGCACTTTATAATACAGGAATTAAAAATATTACAATAGTAGATTTTGATACTTATGAAGATTCAAATATGAATAGACAATTAGGTAGTGTTGGTAATATTGGACGAATTAAAGTTGAAGCTTTAAAAGAAAAATACCCAAAGATTACTGCTATTAATGAAAAAATTACACCAGAATGGATTGATGAATTTGATTTTTCTTCATATGATTATATTTTAGATGCGATTGATGATATTAAACCAAAAGTACATTTAATTCAAAGACATTATAAAAAGGTTATAACAACAAGTGGAAGTGCTAAAAGAATTGATCCTAGTAAAATTGAATATAAGTCAATTTGGGATACATTTAATGATCCATTTATTAGAAAAATTCGAACTGAATTAAAACAAAAAGGTTTTAAGAAAAAGTTTAAAGTAATTTTTTCATCTGAAAATCCAAATTGTATTGAAAAAGGAAGCTTTGAAGCAGTTACCGGTTCATTTGGTTTAATGATGGCGTCACTTACTGTACAAAAAATACTTTGTAAAATGGAAAAATAACTTAAAGTTACTTAAAGAATAAAAGATATATAATAGATAACTTAGACTATAAAGGATTAATATGAGCGGAATTAGTGGTAGTGTTGAGCAAATGACTCAAGCTCACTTAAGAAATGTTCAACAATTAGCAGTATTTTATACTGGTCACAATAATATTTACGCAATTAATATCGCAAAAGTAAAAGCTTTTATAATTACAGAAGAAGTAGCTATTAACGACACTCCTACAGATTCTGATGTAATCGCAGGGATTGCTACAATTAGAGGGGAACCTGTTACTTTAATTAACTTAGATGCATGGTTGGGTCAGAAAGCATTAGAAGTACAAGAATATAAATTAGTAATATTTTGTGAATTTAATCATAAAAAGATTGGATTTTTAGTAAAAAATATGCTTGATATTGTAGAAAAAACAACTAATGAATTAAGACATACAGAAGAAACAAATTCTAAAATAACATACACAACTTATGTAAAAGTTCAAGAAAAAGATGAATTATGTACAGTATTTAATGCTGAACAATTATTAAGAGATATTGGTTGGACTGATGATGGTGAAAATGATGTTCAAAAATATGTTGATGATAAGATACATACAGACAAAATAATTTTAGCAGCAGAAGATTCAGGAGTTGCTCGAGAAGTACTAAATAGTTTCTTTAAAAAAACTGGTGCAAGATTTGAAATATATACAAATGGTACACTTCTTATAAAAAGATTAGAAGAAATTGATCCCCAATCAGTTGGTATGATAATTACTGATATTGAAATGCCTGGAACTGATGGATATCAAGTTGCTTCCTTTATTAAAACAAACTCAAAATATGAGCATATTCCAGTTATTGTAAACTCATCTATGACTACAGATGCAGTAAAAGGAAAAATGGATCACATTGGAGTGGATGGATTTGTAGGGAAAACAGATATTCCTACATTATTTGAATTAACTAAGAAATTCTTAGTTTAACATATCAAAAAACTAAACTAGAAGAAATTCTTCTAATTTAGTTTTTCTTTAACCACTCTTTAAAGTCTTCAATTTGATTTTCTGTTTGTTTTGTAGATGTTCCACCAAGAGATGTTCTTGCATTCATTGAGTTTCTTAAATCTAAATACATTACAATTTCTTCATCAATATCTTTAATTTCTTCATTAGATTCTCTAATTTCTTCAACTGTTAATTCACTAATATCTTTATTTAAACTGTTAGCTTTCTCTACTACATCTTTAGTAATATAATATGCAGTTCTAAAAGGCATATTTTGTTTTTGAACTAAGAAGTCAGCTAAATCAGTAGCACTTAAATGTCCAATCTTACAAGCATGTTCCATTTTATCAACATTTACAATCATTGTTTTAATAACTTCATTTAAAATCTTTAATGAAATTTCAATAGTTTTAACAGAATCAAAAACACCCTCTTTATCTTCTTGTGTATCTTTATTATATGCTAAGGGTAAACCTTTCATAACAGTAAGTAATGAGATTAAATTCCCATAAACTCGTCCTGTTTTTCCACGTAAAAGTTCAGGAACATCAGGGTTTTTCTTTTGAGGCATTATAGATGAAGTTGTAGCATATTCATCACTCATTCTAAGAAATTGAAATTCATAAGATGACCAAGTTACTAATTCTTCAGAAATTCTTGATATATGCATCATTGAAGTTGATATATTAAATAAAATCTCTAAAGCAAAATCTCTATCTGAAACTGTATCCATTGCATGTGCAGTTGGAGCTGTAAAGCCTAACTTATCAGATGTACTTTGTCTATTAATATTATGAGGCGTTCCAGCAAGCGCTGCTGATCCTAAGGGTGAGTAATTATTTCTCTCATATGAGCTTTCAAATCTTTCTAAATCCCTTTTAAACATGTTTGCATAAGCTAATAAATGATATCCAAAATTAAGTGGTTGTGCATGTTGTAAATGAGTCATACCTGGAATTAAAGTTTCAGTATGTTTAGAAGCTACATTTACAAATGTATCAACTAATTGTTTTAATAGCTCTTTTATATTTAAAGATTTTTCTTGTACATATAATCTAAAGTCAGTTGCCACTTGGTCATTCCTACTTCTTGCTGTATGAAGTCTTTTTCCAGGTTCTCCAATAATCTCAGTAAGTCTGTTTTCAACTGCCATATGAATATCTTCATAAGCTAATGAAAATTCAAATTCTCCTGATTCAATTTCTTTTCTTACTTGTAATAATCCATTTTCAATTGCTTTTTGCTCATCAAGTGTAAGAATACCTTGTTCACATAACATTTGGGAATGAGCAATTGAACCTTTTATATCTTGTGAATAAAGTTCTTTATCGAACATAATTGAAGCATTAAATTCATCTAGAATTTTTGCATTAGTATTTTTTAATATTTGATTATTTTGATTTGACATCTATATTCCTATGTTGTAATAAGCTTAATTTTGCGTATTATAACATAAGTGATATTATTTAAAAGCAGACATATCCATAGGATCCGTTTTTGCAATTTTTAAGTATTTTTTTGTAGCTATATAACAGTTAATAAAAAATATCATATTTGATATTATGAATAAAGTAGCAGCTAAATAAAGTAAAGAATTAATAGAAGAACTAAGTATAAAAAATAATACTGATGATACATGAACAAAAAAATGGAGCTTAATATATTTTTCTTCAATAAACTCTCTAATAGTTGGAAGTGAAAAATATCCTTTTGAACTCAAGTGAAACCATGATAAGAAAGGAATAATTTTATATACCATGCCTTGAAGTAGTGAATATAAGAATCCAAAAGCAAAGCTAATAACAAGAACAAAGTTTAATTCATATGAATAAAACATCCAAATTAACATAGAAATAATAAACATAAAAAGAGAAAACTTCCAATACCATAAAGTTACATCAAATACTGATCTTCTTCTATTATTTAAAGACTTCAATCCATAAAAAGAAAAAATTATAAATATTACGATAAGAAGTGTTTTTACTACAAATAAATTTAAATCTAAGAAAATAAATATACTAAATATTACAAGTAAAATAGATACAAGCAAAGGCACTTTATTTTGGAAAAATTTTGGAAAATCTTGCGCAACATAAAACATAGGAATAACTTGAAATGAAACTCCCATTATAAGTAATACTGCAAAACCAAAAGATGCGAATAGTATATGTAAATTTACATATGCATAATGATTATCTGTTATATTACCACTCATATATGAAATAGATAAATACAGACCTAAAAAAAAAGTAATAAGCCCTGAGAGAGAAAATAATCTCATTGCTTTTACAGTTGATGTTAAGAACTTAACTTTAAAAAGTAGTGTAATTGAAACAATAAAAAAGCTCAAAAATGAAATAGATAAAAATAAAACTCCAAGATAAAGTAACATTTTTATTTCAAAAATAAAAGAACCACTAAGTCCTAGTGTTCCTAAAATTAGACCAATATGCACAACGTTCCCAAATAATAGTGGCTTTTTTATTATAGTACCTGCTAAGACCGGCATCATTTGTTGCATTGCTCCAAATATTATCATTGATAATATTCCCAGAGTAAACAGATGAATTGCACCAATTGCTAAAGGAGAGTATTGATTTGATATTTCACTATAAGGACTTATAAAAAATAGTATTCCTAAAAGTACTCCAAAAAGGGGAGCACTTAAAAAGAATCTAAAAGGTATAGAAATAGGAGGTGCTTGGTCTAAGCTTAAACCTTGATTGAACATAAAATTACTTAAACTTGTTTCATATTATCAATAACTTCATTAACAACATCACCTAAATGATTATCTGCCATTGCATATAGCATTTGTTCTTCTTTCATATTATGTTGTTGCATTAACATCATTAAACTCTCACTCACACCAAAAAAATGATTTTTGTTTGTTTCACGAACGTCAGTTTTTAAATCTTCTAAGAGACCTCTCATTTGATCATGTTCCATTCTCATCATTGCAGTAGGACCTTGAGTCATACCTGTTTTATTTTCAAAAGCAGGAAACATCACTTTTTCTTCCATATTAAAATGATGAATTAAATTTTCATTAAACTTAGTTAATTTACTATTTGCTTCTTCCCAGTCTTCACTATTCACTGCATTTTCCATATCTGCAAACTCTTCGTCACATGCTCTGTGATCTTGTGTTAAAAATGATGATATTGTTTCCATTATAATGCCTTATTTTAATTTTAAACATTATATAAGAAAGATTGTTCTTTTAAATTGATAGTAATCAATAAAAATTATTAATTATCTTTATTGTTAAAAACTTTATTAGTGATATTGAATTTATTACAAATAAATACAAAAGATAAAAAAACTGTAGAATGAAAAACAACTAATAGAAAAATAGCAAGAAGAGGCACACCTAATATTTGTAAAGGCCAAGTATAAGTCCAAACACCAAAATAAATAGTAATAATTTCACCAAATGTTGGTAGAATTGCAGATAAAGTTACAACCATAAGTAACTTAAGTTTAAGAGTACTTACATCTATTTCTTTTAAAATATTTTCTTCAATACGATAAAAGAACATAAAAGTTAAACCCCAAGCCAGTGGTAACCAGTAAGGGAATTGTCTATTGTCACTTAAATCATAATATAACCAATATCCATTTTCTATTCCCCATAGTTCAGCAAAGACTCCAAGAAGACCACTAATGATAGTTCCCGAGAGTAAAATAAATGCTTTATGCTTTTCTGGGTTAATTTTAATATCTTTATAAAATCTATATACAAAAATACAAAGCAATAATATTAAAAGAAAAAAATCATATTGATGAAAATAACCTATTACTGAACCAATAATTAATAGTGAGAGAAAAGGTCTAAAAGATATATATATAAGTTTTTGTAACATTTTATAATTTTACCTAAAAAGCTATAAAATAATAATCAAAACTTTCTAAATAAACTTTTTTTATCTTTATATTTTTTCATTTTTTCATTTTTTAGCCATTGCATCTAAAAATTATTTAATTGTTTAATCTTATTAAAATAAAAATTATTTATGTTTTAATTAATTATTTTTATATTATACTGTTAGCAATTTATTTAAAAAAGGCAATATATAAATGTTATTAAACTTGACTACAAAAAAGAGGATATTACTTAATTTAATATTAAGCCAATTAGGCTTTGCAATAATAAGTGTTGTTTCAATATTAAGTGATTATAAAATTGTTGCTATTGTTACTGTAAATATTATTTTTGCAATTATTACTACATACTTGGCCATCCATTCTATGAATAGAATTGTTGGAGGTATTGATAGGCTTAAAAACTATATTGATAATCTTATGAATTTTGCTTTTTATAAAACAAATCGTATTAAAAAAGCTGAATTTATTAAAGATGATGATATTGGATTTATATTAAAAGAATTAAATTTATATGTTGATAAATTTGATCTTATGAGAAAAAATGATATGCATGTATTAGGAGAAGTGGTAATTGCATTAAATAAAGTTTCTCAAGGAATTTATAGTTCAAAAATTCATACAAACTCTAACAATTTTATGATTCATACTCTAAAAGTAATCGTAAATAAAATGCTAGTAAAAACAAATGATAATATGCAAGAATTGGTTGATATTATGAATAAATACTCTAGTCAAGATTATCGAGATCAAATGAATATAACCCCTATTTTAAAGGGAAAAATGCTTATGACAATGCAACAAATAAATAAGTTAGGAAAAGAGTTAAATGATAGTGCAAAACTTAATTTAAAAAATGGTTCAAAATTAGAAAGTAACTCTATTAGTATGCACCAATCTGTTGAAAACTTATCTATTCGAGCAAATGAACAAGCAGCTTCACTTGAAGAAACAGCAGCAGCAATAGATGAAATTACTTCAATAACAAAAAATAATAATGAAAATGCTATAAAAATGGCAGAATTAAGTAAAACTCTAGAAGAATCAGTTATTTTAGGTGAAAGTTTAGCAAAAGAGACAGCTTCAGCAATGGATGAAATAAACCAGAAAGTTACAGCAATAAATGAAGCAATAATTGTGATTGATCAAATAGCATTTCAAACAAATATATTATCATTAAATGCAGCAGTAGAAGCAGCAACTGCAGGTGAAGCTGGAAAAGGTTTCTCTGTAGTTGCAGCAGAAGTTAGAAATTTAGCTACAAGAAGTACAGAAGCTGCAAAAGAGATAAAAAATTTAGTTGAAAATGCAGCTTTCAAAACAGATGAGGGTAAAAAGATTTCAGATCAAATGAGTAGTGGATATAACAATTTAAATAAAGTAATCTCTCAAACAACGGATATTATTCAAGATGTAAGTGTAGCTTCAAATAAACAATTAAAGGGAATTGAACAAATTAATCATGAAATTACTATATTAGATAAAGTAACTCAAGAAAATGCAAGTGAAGCTCGTAAAGTAGCTTATATTACAGATGAAACACTTTTAATGGCACAAGTTTTAGTTGATGATGCAAAAAGTAAAAAAGTAAATTAGGATAAAATAATGGGAAAAGAAATAGTTTTAGGTGAATTTGCTTTTTTAGTTAGTGAAACTGATGAAAATGGCATTATTATATTTGCAAATGATGATTTTTGTAAAATAGCAGAATATGGAGTAGATGAATTAATAGGAAAACCTCATAATATAGTTCGACATAATGATATGCCAAAGATTGCATTTAAAGATTTATGGGAAACGGTTCAAAGAGGTGAAATTTGGACTGGTTATGTTAAAAACACTACTAGATCTGGAGATTATTATTGGGTATTTGCAACAGTTTTTCCAACTACTACATCTGATGGGAAAAAAGGTTATTTATCTTGTAGAAGAAAAGCAAGTGATGATGAAATAGAAGAATATAGAGACTTATATAAAAAGCTACTAGTAAAAGAGAGATAATTTTTTCTCTTTTTAAATATATAATTAAAAGAGAAAGTATCCAGACATAAAAAAAAGGACCACGCCTAAGCATGAACCTTTTTAATAATTGTTTATATTTATATTAATTTATTAAATTGGTAAAACTCTTAAGTTTTCATCAATTTTTTGTTGTAATACTGATTCGATTGCATATAATGTTCCAGTAGACCCAGACGAACATCCTGAACATGAACCTAAGTATCTGATATATAAGTCATAATGAGGAATATTTTCTTTAATATCAATAATTTCCATGTTTCCACCATCCATTACTAACATTGGTCTAATATCTTCATCAAGTACAGAATCAATCATTTTAATTCTTTGAACTAAAGTCATTTTATCAAATGTTAACTCACCAGATTCAGAAGCATCTGCAGCAATTTTCATTTTTGCTTCTTCCATTTCAGCTCTTGTATCAGCTAAAATATCAACTAAATAGTAATCCATTTCTTCATGGCCACCAGGCTTAATACATGATTTACAAAAAGCACCGGCTTTTGTATAATCAGTAATCTCTTCAACAGTTTTTAAATCATTAATTTTAATAACTTCTTGAAGTGTTCCTAAACTTACTCTTGCACATTCACAAACAATAATTTCAGTTTCAAAAGATTCCATATCAACACCCTTATACTCAGATGCTGCTTTTTTAATAACATCATAAGCCATAACTGAACAGTGCATTTTTTGAGGTGGAACAGCTGGAGTATCTGGATTATCTCTTAATGCTTTTTCAACATCAATATTTGTAATCTTAACAGCATCATCAACTGATTTACCAACACATAATTCAGCCATAACATCAGAAGATGCAATTGCAGTACCACAACCAAAAGATTTGAATTTAGATTCAATAATTTCGTCAGTTTCTTCATTTACTGCCCAATATAATCTTACTGCATCACCACATGATTCAGCACCAAAATCAGCAACAATTAATTTTGTTCCTAATTCTTTTGCTCTTTCTTCTGTGATTTCACCTTGATGTTGAGGGTTATTCATTCTATTTACAACTTCGTTTGAATACTCGTCCCAAATTGATCCACTAATTAAATCATTTTTTGCCATATTATTTTCCTTTTATTATTCTTCTATTTTCTTATAAACTAGATGTATGTGATTCTGGTGCATATGCATACGAACTTGAAATTCCTCTTAATCTTGAAACTGCATTTTTAACTACTTTAATTGCATAATCAATTTGTTCTTCTGTATTAAATCTACTTAATGAAAATCTAACACCTGTATGCGCTAACTCACTATCAGATCCAAATGCATTCATAACTGGATTTGCTTCTAAATCTTCACTAGCACATGCACTTCCTGTAGAAGCTCCTACACCATTTTGATTTAAATCCCATAACATAGATTCACCTTCAACACCTCTAATTGAAATAAGAGTTGTATTTGGAGTTCTATTATCTTTTCCACCAATTACAATAGTTTCTGGTAGTTCTAGAATTGCATTTTCTAATTTGTCTCTTAATTTACTTACATGATTTTGTTCATAAGCTAAAGCCATTGTAGAAGTAGCTAAATGCATAGCCCATCCCATTCCAACCATTGATGCAACATCAACAGTTCCAGCTCTTTTTCCACCCATTTGTTCACCACCGTGAAGTAAAGGAGTTAATTCAAAACCTTTTTTTACATATAATCCGCCAACACCTTTTGGTCCATGAAATTTATGTGCAGAAAAAGTTAAGTAATCAAGATTACATTCTTGTACATCAACTGGAACTTTTCCAATAGCTTGTGTAGCATCTGAATGAAAAGCAATACCAGATGATTGACAAATTAATCCAATCTCTTTTATTGGGAAAATTTTACCAGTTTCATTATTTGCCCACATGATTGTAACTAGGGCAGTTTCCTCAGTAATATTTTCTTTAACTAAAGATGCTTCTAAAACACCCTCGTCATTTACAGGTAAATAAGTAACTTTTACACCTTGTGTTTCTAAAAATTTACATGTTGCAGTAATTGTTGGATGTTCAACTTCAGTAGTAATAATGTGATTTTTATTACCATTTAAAATTTGGTCAATCCAAATTCCTTTTATTACTGTGTTATTACTTTCAGTTGCATTTGCAGTGATGATAATATCATCTTCATCTGCTGCATTAATTCCTTCATATAAGAAATCTAAAGCTTCAACCATCTTTGGATGAGTTCCTGCTCCAAACTTATGAAGTGAGTTAGGGTTTCCATAAATATCACAAAAAAATGGTTTCATTTCTTCGTAAACTTTTGGATCTACTACAGTAGTTGCGTTATTATCTAAATAAACTTCCATCATATTTTCTATTCCTATTAGTTTAATATTTTCTATTTTATTACTTGTAAATTAATATTTTTTTAATTGATTTTTGTATTATAGTCTAAATAGGATAAAAATTGTCTTAATTAGATTTGTTTAAACTATTTAATTTTAAAATTAAGATAAAATACAAATAAAAAATTCTTAAATTTATAATAAATTTTCGCAATATTATAGTGAAACTTTCATAAATAAGTAGACAGATAATAAAGTGACCTTAAGTTTACTATGGAATAATAATAAAAATCATATATAAGGTTCATAATGAAAAAAATTCTATTGGCATCAATGATTGCATTAGTATCGTTGATATTCACAGCGTGTGATAACAAAAAAGAAATAAAAGAAGAAGTTAAAGTTGAGAAAAAAGTTTTAACAGTTGGTATGGAATTAGCATATCCACCTTTTGAAATGAGTGATAAAGATGGTGTTCCCAAAGGAGTCTCTGTGGATTTTGCAAAAGCACTTGGAAAGTATTTAAGAAGAGAAGTTGTAATTGTGAATACTGCATGGAGTGGACTAATTCCTTCTTTAAAAACAGGAAAAATTGATTTAATCATTTCATCAATGACAATCACGGAAGAGCGAAAAAAATCTATTAACTTCTCTATTCCTTATGCACAATCTTCTTTAGCAATTTTAGCAAATAAAGAATCTGGTGTCTTAAGTATTGGTGATTTAGACAAAGCAGGTAAAAAAGTAGCAGTTAAAAAAGGTTCAACTGGTCATGTATATGCTACTAAACATTTAAAAAATGCAGAAATTCTTGTATTTGATAAAGAAAATGCTTGTGTATTAGAAGTAGTTCAGGGTAAGCAGATGGTTTTTTATACGATCAATTAACTATTTATAAAAATTATGCTCAACATAAAGACACGACAGTTGCTATTTTAAAATCATTTCAAAAAGATTTTGAATACTGGGGTGTTGCTTTAAATAAAAAAGATGTTGAACTAAAAACACAAGTTGATGAATTTATCAAAAAAGCTAAAGATGATGGAACATTTGCAACATTTGCAAAAACACATTTATCTGAAGCAAAAGCAACATTTGACGAACTAAAAATACCTTTTTTCTTCTAGGAAATTACTATCTTTAAAATAAAAAATTTATTTATAAATGAATTAACTTATAAAAAGAACAACTCCCTTTCTTGGGGAGTTTATTTTTTCAACTTTATTTTCTTAAGTATTATTGTAATTACGCCAGTTTATATAATGTTTGCAAATATCTCTTATGATTTTAATTGGGTGCAAGTTTATGAGTATAAACAAAAGTTTATCAATGGTTTTTTAATGACTATTACTATCTCTTTCTTTGCACTAATCCTAAGTTTTATAATAGGATTGTTTTTCACATATGCTCAAAACTCTAAACTTATAATCTTAAGATTCTTTGCAAGATTTTATATAGAAATTATAAGAGGAACTCCTTTACTTGTTCAAATTTTAATATTTTTCTATGTATTTGCAAATAACTTAGGTTTTGACAATAGATATATTGTTGGAACTTTTATACTTGCAATTTTTTCAGGAGCTTATGTATCTGAAATCATACGAGCAGCCTTACAATCAATTGATAAAGAACAATATGAGACAAGTATTAGTCTTGGAATGTCTAGCTATCAAACATATAGATATATAATCTTTCCTCAAGCTTTTAAAAGAATGCTTCCTTCACTTACTGGACAATTTGCTTCAATCATTAAAGATTCATCTTTATTATCTATTATTGCAATTTCTGAGTTTACTATGAATGCTCAAGAAGTCGATGCAATTACATACTCTACCCTAGAAAGTTATATACCACTAGCAATTGGATATTTAGTATTAACATACCCTATTTCTTACTATACAAGTAAATTAGAAAAAGACATTAAATAGTCTTTTATATCTCATATTTATAAATAGGATACTTTTTATCCTATTTAAGTTTTCTTTAACTATTTTACTGTTATATTTAATCAGGACAATAATTGTCTTATTTAAAAATAAAAATAATTATGGAGTCAATTATGAGTGATAATAAACACATACATGACGTTATTAATAGTGAATATAAATTAGGATTTGAAACTTTAATAGAAAGTGATACTTTCCCTAAAGGATTAAATGAAGACGTTATAAAAGCAATATCTGTAAAAAAAGAAGAGCCATCTTGGTTATTAGACTTTAGACTTAAAGCTTATACGAAATGGTTAAAGATGGAAGAACCTTCTTGGGCAAATTTAAAATATCCAAAAATTGATTATCAAGATATTGCATATTTCTCAGCACCTAAAAAAGCTTTGGATTCTTTAGATGAAGTAGATCCGGAAATATTAAAAACATATGAAAAACTAGGTATTCCTCTTGAGGAACAAAAACAACTTGCAGGTGTGAAAACAGTTGCCGTTGATGCAGTATTTGATTCAGTATCAGTTAAAACTACATATACAGCAGAATTAGAAGAACTTGGAATTATTTTTTGTTCAGTCAGCGAAGCTGCCAATAAGTATCCTGAATTACTAAAAAAATATTTAGCTTCAGTTGTTCCAGTTACAGACAATTATTTTGCCTGTTTAAATTCGGCTGTGTTTACAGATGGTTCATTTGTGTATATACCACCAAATACTATCTGTCCAATGGAGTTATCAACTTATTTTAGAATAAATGCACTTGATACTGGACAGTTTGAACGAACAATTATCATCTGTGACGAAAATTCTTATGTATCTTATAATGAAGGATGTTCAGCACCTTCAAGAGATGAAAGACAGCTTCATGCAGCAGTTGTTGAATTAGTTGCACTTGATAAGGCACAAATAAAATATTCGACTATTCAAAACTGGTATCCAGGAGATAAGAATGGTAAGGGTGGAATTTTAAACTTTGTTACAAAAAGAGGATTATGTCAAGGTGAGAGTTCAAAAATATCTTGGACACAAGTTGAAACGGGTTCTTCTTTAACATGGAAATATCCATCATGTATTTTAAAAGGTGATAATAGTGTGGGTGAGTTTTACTCAGTTGCTATTTCATCAAAATCACAACAAGCAGATACGGGAACTAAGATGGTCCATTTAGGTAAAAATACTAAATCTACAATCATTTCAAAAGGTATTTCTGCAATGAATGGAGTTAATGCATACAGAGGATTAGTTCGAGTTGGTAAAAGTGCAACAGGTGCCCGGAATATTTCAGAATGTGATTCATTATTAATTGGAAATAAAGCAAATGCACATACATATCCATATCATGAAGTACGTAATATGGATGCAATCATTGAACATGAAGCTACAACTTCAAAGATTTCTGATGAACAACTTTTTTATATATCTCAAAGAGGAATTAGCGAAGAGAATGCCATCTCAATGATTGTAAATGGTTTCTGTAAAGAAGTATTAAAAGAGTTACCAATGGAATTTGCAGCAGAAGCCAAAGAGTTATTAAATATATCATTAGAAGGAAGTGTTGGTTAAGCCAATAAAGGAAATAAAATGTTAGAAGTTAAAGATTTAAAAGTAAGTATAAACGATAAAGAGATTTTAAAAGGTCTAAATTTAAATATTAAAGAAGGTGAAGTTCATGCATTAATGGGAATTAATGGAGCGGGAAAATCTACTTTAGTTAAAACACTTAGTGCACATTATGACTGTGTTGTTACTGATGGTTCAATTACTTATAAAAAGAAAAACCTTTTAGAATTAGATGTTGCACAACGCGCTAATGAAGGAATTTTTATGAGCTTTCAAAATCCAATTGAAGTTCCAGGAGTTAATAATAGCTATTTTCTAAAAACTGCAATAAATGAAAAAAGAGCATATGCAGGTTTAAATGAAATTGATACAATGGATTTTTTAAAACTAATCAAAGAACAAACATCTAAATATAACCTTGATAAAAAGCTTTTACAAAGAGATTTAAATGAAGGTTTTTCTGGTGGAGAGAAAAAAAGAAATGAATTAATTCAATTATTACTTCTAAATCCAGACTTGATTATGCTTGATGAAATTGATTCTGGGCTTGATGTAGATGCAATTAAAACAGTTGCAAATGTAGTAAATGCAATGTTAGATGGGAAAAAATCTGTTTTAATGATTACTCACTACGATAGATTACTTGAATTAATTAAACCTGATTTTGTTCATATTTTAAATGATGGGAAAATTGTAAAAACGGGAGATTATTCTCTTGCTTTAGAGCTAGATAAAAAAGGCTACGAAGGAATAGGAATTAAAGATGAGACTAAATGATATTAATGAACTAACTCTTCCTAAAAAAAGAGATGAAGAGTTTATAAAAGTAAATTTTGGAGAGCTTTTTTCATATGATTTTAAAGATACACAAACGTATAACTTTGATATTATGGGATTAGAAGTAAGAAGAGATACAAAAGATTATGAAAATTCTTTATTTGATATTACAAAAAGTTTAGATAATAAACAAGTGATTTTAACAATTAATTCAAATATACCAGAGCCTATTTGTTTAATTCATAAAATAAAAGACAATGAAACATTTTTTACAAATTCTTTAAAAATTGAAGTAAAAGAAAATGTAAAAGCATCCATTATTGAAGTATTCACAAACACTTCAAATAATAGTGCATATAGTATAAATAGATCTTTTGAAATAAATGAAAATGCAGACTTTGAATATGCAAAAATTCAAGATATTAATGACAAGAACTATTTACTTTTTAATTTAGATATTAATCAGAAAGAAAATTCAAAATGTAAAATAACAAACTTTGAATTTGGGAATGGTTTTATTATTAATAATATTGTAAATATCTTAGATCATAAAAATTGTGATTATGAGTTAAATGGTTTAGTTAAATCACAAGAAACATCAAATACTGCAAATGTAATAAAAACCGTACATAATGCTGAAAGTTCAATAAGTAATATAAATTATAAACATTCTCTAAAAGATTATTCACGTGCAGTTTTTAAAGCTAAATCAATAGTAAATAAAAAAGCTTTGTTTACAAAAGCATTCCAAAACTCTAATACTATTTTATTATCAAATGATGCATGTATTTATGCGCAACCACATCTTGAGATATTAATTGATGAGCTGGAAGCAAGTCATGGTGCGACAACTGGGACTTTAGATAAAGAACAATTATTATATTTACAATCACGTGGAATAAATAAAGACTTAGCATATGAAATACTTTTAAACGCTTACGAAGGTAAAATTTATCATAATATTAATGATAAATTAATAAAAGAGTTTTTACAAACTTACGAAAGGAAGAACTATGTTTAAAAAAGATTTCACATACTTTGAAAACTCAGACATAGTATATTTAGATAATGCAGCAACTACTCAAAAACCAAAGTCTGTAATATCTTCACAAGTAGAATATTATGAAAAGTATTGTGCAAATACACATAGAAGTAATTTTGGTGATGCAAACAAGGCAACACTAAACTTTGAAAATGCAAGAAAGACATTAAGAAAGTTTATAAATGCTGATAAAAATGAAGAGATAATATTTACAAAAGGAGTAACTGAATCTATAAATTTCATAGCAAGTTCATATGCAAAAGATTTTAAGACAGTAATCATATCTTCCTTAGAACACCACTCTAATATAGTTCCTTGGCATATCCAAGGAAGAAGTTTAGGAAATGGACTTGAGGTTGTAAAGTACAATAAAAATCTTGACTTTGATATGGAACATTTTGAAAAACTTTTAGAGAATAATCCAAAAGCTTTCGTAAGTATTACTCATATATCAAATGCTTTTGGAAAAATTTATGATATTAAAAAAATAATTACACTTGCACATAAATATGAAGCAGTTGTTATGATTGATGGAGCACAAAGTTTAGCTCATATGAAAATAGATGTGCAAGATTTAAATGTAGACTTTTTTGCAATTTCTGCACATAAAACATTTGGACCAACTGGTGTTGGAGCAGTTTATATAAAAGAAAAATATTTAAAAGATGTTAAAGCTTATCAAACAGGAGGAGCAACTATTCATGAAGTTGATTTTAACTCTTCAACACTTTTAGATTCACCTTATAAATTTGAAGCAGGAACGCAAAATATTGCAGGAGTAATTGGTTTTGCACAAGCTTTAGAATATATAAATCATGTTGGATATGAAAATATTGAAACTATTGAAAAAGATGTTTTTAAATACTTAAATGATGAGTTAGAAAAACTTCCTAATATTGAATTTTATAATGATATAAGTGATTCAATTGGAAGTAGAAGTTTTAACTTTAAAGGACTAATTCACGATGATATTGGTATTTTAGTTGATAAAATGAAAATTGCTCTAAGAGTTGGACATCACTGTGCTCAACCCATTATGAAAGCACTTGAAATTAAAGGGACAATAAGAGTATCAATTAGTTTCTATAATGATTATACAGATGTAGATAAATTAATTATTGCATTAAAAAGAGCTTTAAAAATGTTAGAGGATTAAAAATGAGTATAGAAAAAAGAGTAGATGATATAAAAGAAAATTTAGATTTTTTTGAAGATGAATTACAAAAATATGAATATATCATTGACTTAGGAAAAAAACTTGAACCATTAGATGAAAAATATCAAATACCCTCAAACTTAGTGCATGGCTGTACTTCACAAGTTTGGTTAATATGTGAACAAGTAGATAATAAGCTTATCTTTAAAGGAACTTCAGATGCAATAATTGTAAAAGGTTTAGTTTATATGATTTTGAAAATATTTTCTGGTTCAACAATAGATGAATTAAAAGACATTGATATGGATATTGTTCATGAACTAAAGCTAAGTGAGATTATAACTCCAAACAGACAAAGCGGAGTTATAGGGATGATAAAAAAAATAAAAGAGTATGCACTAAAAGCCTAGAGGATTTAGAATGTCAAGTATTTATAATTTTGAAGAAATAAGAGAAAAAGTAATAGCAAATTTAAAAAATGTATTTGATCCTGAAATTCCAGTAAATGTTTATGATTTAGGATTAATATATGAAATAAACTTTGAGGAAAAAGATAATAACTTATATTGTGTTATCTATATGACTCTAACAAGTCCTGCCTGTCCAGTTGCAGGAACAATAATGGAGCAAGTAAAATTAGTATCATTAGCAGTGAATGAAGTTTACGAAGTAAAGGTACATATTACATTTTCACCGCGTTGGACTAATGATATGGTTAGTGAAGAGGGGAAAGAAATTATGGCCGTATCAGGGGCAGTTATTTAACTAATAAGAAATTAATATAAATTATGGGAAAATGGAAAATGGAAAATAATAATCAGTCCATAGGACGTAAAATAGGCAATTTAAAGAAAATAATAATTTATATAACTTTACTTACATCAGTACTATTTATTTATTCATCAGCAACAGATAAAAAAACTAGTAATGGATTTAATACCGTTTTATATAAAGGTGATGCAAAAGCAGGTGGTAAAAATCATCAACCAGCTAGATTAAAATGGTTTGATTCTTTTAAGGGCATAAATAATATGGGGAAATAAATATATTTATTTCCTTGAAAATATAGATAATAAAACACCTAAAGATATAATAATAGTAGATATTGCTAAATCAAAAGTAAATCTTTCATTTAAGAAAATTACACTAAATAAAATTGCTAGTACAGGAACAAATAATTGTATTACTGATGCTGTTATAATTTCTATTTGAGGTAATACTTTATACCAAATCACATAACCAAGGGCAGATGTAAAACTTCCTGAAATAAAAGCTAATAAAATTCCATCAAAAGAGAAAAAAACCTCATTTAAATTGAAAATCAAATAAAATATTATTGAAAAAAAAGTAGCCTTTATAAAATTATCCATTGTATTAGATATTGCATCTGAAGATTTTTTGCCAAGTATTGAATAAAAAGCCCATGATATACCAGATACAATCATTAATAAAACATGTAAGTATGATATCTCCAAACTCTCTTTTGGATAGAGTAAATAACTAAGTCCTATAAAAGCTATTATCATTCCTACTATTTTTTGTAATTTAATCTTTTCTTTAAAAAATATTGAAGAAATAAGCATGACAACTTGAACAACTCCAAATAATAGTAAAGTCCCAAATCCAGCATCTAATGATATATATGAATATGAAAAACAAATCGCATATAGAAAAAGCACAAAAGAAGTAATCCAATTAGCCTTAAATGATATTGTAAACTTTTTATTTTTATAATAGAAAAGTGAAAATAAAGTCAAGGCTCCAAAAAATAGTCTAAAAAAAGTAAAAGAATAGGCATCAATATAATTATTTACAAGTGCTGCTTTACAAAGAATTGAGTTTAAAGCTAAAAAAAGTAATGCTAAAACTGTAAGAATTAGTAGTTTTATAGTCTCTTTATTTATTGTAATCATAGTCAATAATATATCATAAAAGAATAAGCTTCTTCTAAAATCTGTTTATATTAAGAAATATGAACAGATTTAAACCATCCAAAAATAATCAATGGAATATTTACTATTTTTCAAAGATCCTATCTAAAGATGATATTGCCACGTATTTATCAAAATAAGCACGAGAAAAACTTTGTTTTGATTGTGTTAATAAATAGTTTGCATCAGTTAAATCAGTACTTGTTGAGATTCCTTCATCAAATCTATTTTTAACAATATCATAGTTTTCATTTGCTTGTTCAAGAGATAAATCTGCTGTTTCTAAGTTATCAATTGCAACTTCTAAATTTGATATTGCATTTTCATATTGTAGTTTTATATCTAAATATGTTTTTGCTAATTGTGATTTTGCTTTTAAATATCTTGTTCTATAAATATTTTGATTTACATCATCAAAACCACCATTATATAAATTCCAAGAAGCATTAAGATTTAAGATATTTTGATCTTCATAACCTTTAATATCTTCATAATATTTATTATGAGATAAAGAAGCATCTATTTTAGGATAAAATGTACTTTTAATTGATTTTTTTTGATGTTTTAATGATTCAATATTCATTTTTAAAGCTTGAACTTCACTTCTATTTTCTAAACTTTTAACATCATACTTTGAAACTTTTAAATTAGTATCTTCTAATTTCTCAATATTTTCTCTACTTAAATCTTTACCACCTAAAATATTACTTAGTTTAAATTTTGCAATTTTTAAATCAGATTTAGCTTTCACAACATTTTGTTTCGCACTAGACATGTTTACTTGAACTTGTAATAAATCATTTTTAGCAATTAAACCTTGTTCATATCTATTTTGTGAGTCTTCATACTGTTCTTTAAAAAGATTATATGCACTTTTATATGTTTCAAGTGCATTTTGATTATCAAGATAATTTATATAAGCTATTTTTGTAGCTAAGATAATATCTTGTTTTAGTGCATTTAAAGAATATGCTGAACCTTTTGATAAAAACTTTGCTGAGTTTTTATTTGAGATATCTTTAAAACCATTAAATAGATTATATGACACTTGTGCACTTAAAGTTGCATCAGTATCTACTTGAGCAGAATTTACCTCATCTCTATTGTTATATGCAAAACCTAATCCTATTTTTGGTAAAAGATTAGAGTTATTTAATTTTATATTATCTAGAGATTCTAAATAGTCAAAGTTTTTACTTTGAATATCATGATTATTCTTCACTGAAATATCTATAGCTTCTATTAAATTTAAAGCATTTAAATTAATAGCAAATAAACTTGCGGTTAAAATACTAATTATTAATTTTATTTTTTTATTTTTCATAACTTCTCCTATGCTTTACTAACATTTACAGGTTCTTTTGTTTTACCACCAATTCTTTGCTCTAATTTTATAAAGAACATTAAAAGTGCTGGTGTTACAAAAATTGTAAATACAGTTGAAAGTGCGAGACCTCCAGTAATTACTGAACCTAAACCTCTATAGAACTCAGAACCTGGTCCTGGAAGTAATACAAGAGGTAACATACCAAAGATTGAAGTTAATGAAGACATATAAATAGGTCTAATTCTTGTTCTAGTTGCTTCAATCACTGCTTTTTTGTGATCATAACCTTCATTTTTGATTAAATTTTGACTTTGGTGTACTATTAAAATTGCATTATTAACAACAATTCCCACTAAAATAATAAAACCTAGCATTGTTAAAACATCTAAAGGCTGTGGTGCTATAAATGTATTTGTTAAAGCAAGTCCAATAAACCCACCAGCAGTTGCAAGGGGAACTGTAAACATAATAACAATTGGATATAAGAAGTTACCAAATAATGCTGACATTAGTAAGTAAATAATTACAAGGGCTAAGATAAAGTTTAACTCAAGCATTGAAATTGTTTGCGTTAATTTATCAGCAGTTCCAGAAATTCCTATTTCTACATTTTTAGATAGTTTTCCACTATCTTTCATGCCTTTTATTGCACCTTGTAATATTCCCATTGTTTCTTGTATAGTCATATTTGGCGGTGGTGTTACTTGTAGTGTAATTGTTCTATTACCATCAAGATGTCTAATCTCAGAAATACCAGTAACACTTTCAGAACTTGCCAATGATGATATTGGTATTAGTGAAGAATTTGGTAATGCAATTTGCGTTGCCATAATATCTTCAGGTGTTTGTATTTGTTCTTCACTGGCCTTTAATACTAAGTCAATTTTCTTTTTACCATCTTGTTCAAAATCTGATATTTTTCTTCCACTCATTAATACATCAATTGTATTTCCTAAATCTAGAGAACTCATCCCTAAGGCTTTTAGAGCATCTTGATTTGGTTTGATTCTTATTTCTGGATATAATAATTCAATTGATGGTATTGGTCTTACTTGTGCACCTTTAATAGCTCCTTGTGCAGCCATAAATAATTGCATTCCAACACCTGCAATATCTTCTATTTTTTCACCAGAAATATCAATATCTACAGTTTTACCCTCACCTATTCCATCTTCAAATACACCTGATTGTAATGACACTCCAAAAATAGATGGCATTGAATTTACAATTGGCCTGAAGAATGGAATTAATTCTTTTGCTCTACTTTCATGCATTGAAGTTCCACCAAAAAGGTTGAAATCTCCAAATGAAACAAAGAATGCCCTATTAAGACCTGGAACTCCATCTACATCTTTATTAATATTTGGCTCAATTTTTTTCATTAAATAAGAACCCATATCATACCTTTCTTGATACGATAAACCTGGGGGTGTAATTAAAATATTAAAAATTAGATTTTTATTACCTTGTGGTAAATAGTCTAGTTTTGGGAATAATAAATAAATAGTAGAAGCAGATAAAATTCCTAAAGTTAAAATTGTAACAACTTTTGTAAGTACAGATTTTAAAGACCAGCGTACAAAACTCATAAAGAAATTTACTATTTTTTCACCAAATCTTGTTAATGCACTCTCACTTTTTACTTCTCTACCTGACATACTTGCAAATTTTTTCCATAACATTGGAATAACTGCAATTGAAACAAATAATGAAAACGATACTGAAGATACAACTGCAATTGCAATATCTTTAAATAGCTGTCCTGCTTCATCTTCTAAAAAAATAATCGGTAAAAATACTGCCATTGTAGTTGAAGCAGATGCAATTAAAGCACCCTTAACTTCTCTAGTTCCTTTGTATGCA
>Ga0105357_10000347_pt1 | contig 24148 bp, 22 predicted proteins | sample GOMGulsemesocosm_4_FD_83660 | JGI IMG/M metagenome (GOLD analysis project Ga0105357, IMG submission 83660) | Methane-oxidizing microbial communities from mesocosms in the Gulf of Mexico - GOM15B Gulf of Mexico | ecosystem: Environmental > Aquatic > Marine > Cold seeps | place: USA: Gulf of...
ATATAAAAGATAAAATTTTAAGATATAAACAAATTTCTGGACAATATTTACTTATTGCACAAAATTCTAAAAAATATAAAATTGATGATTTAACTTCTTATTATAATGAAAAATCTACAACTTTATTAAGTGAAAATCTTGCAGATGAAATCAATGAATATAGTTTAAATACTAACTTTAATGAAAATGATGTTGAACTTGTAAATAGTATTGTTTCTTATGCTAACACTATAGACGAACCTGAATCACTTTTAAATCCATTAATTGAACAAATTAATAGATTTTCTTATTCATACAATTTAGATTTATTTAAATTTACAAAAGCTTTAGATAAAGATAATTCTGCTCAAGTATATAAAAACTGTAATGAAAAATTAGATCTAGTACTCACAAGTGAAGAAGAAAGAATTTCTAATCTAATTTTAACTTACATGTTAGAAAATGATAAAAAAGAAGCTGTTTATTCATACATCTCAAATCTTAAATCATCTACATATTTACAAGATTTATATTATAATTTCTTTGCTAAAACAGAAGATATTGATGTTGATTTAGCATTTGTTGCAAATGAAACAAAAATTTTATCTGATTATTCAAATCATATAGATTGTAAAATAACTGATAACTGGAGAGATTTAACTTATGTAAGCCATATAATTAAATCTCCAAGAGTTCTTGAAACTATTGGACATATTTCTTATAGAAATGTGTTAGAAAGAATTGAAAGACTTGAAAAAGATGAAGAAACTAATAAAGCAATAAGTGAAGTACTTCAAGTAGCTAGACGTGCAGAAACAATTGCAAATGAAGCTAAAGAAATAGCAAGACAAAAATAAATATATGTAAGGTACCTTGCCTTACATAAGAAAAGATAAATTATGGATGCATTAACTCTTATTTTAATATTTCTTATATTTTTTGCAATTTTTTTATTTATCACTGCAAGTAAGAAAAAAAATATCAAAGCTCCCGCTATAAAAAAAGAAGAATTAATTCAATCTTATAAAAATCAAATGAAAGAACTTTTATTAAAGTACGAAAATGATAAACAGCTTCAAACTAAAGAGAAAATAAAACTACTAAAACATATAAATCAAGAATTAGCAATGAACCTTTTTTTTGAAAAAGAAGAATCTACAAAACTTTTAAAAGAACTTTCTGCTTTAAGTTAAACATATTTATTAAGTATTAACTTGTTTTTACTATAATTTCGTAATAAAACTTATAAACCCTAGGATAATCATGAAAATCAATTACTTTTTTGCAACATTACTTACGACAGTTTTTTTATTTACAGCTTGTGATTCTAAATCAGAAATAGATGAAAACTTAATCGCAAATACTAAAAACAATACACCTTATGAAGAAAAATTTGTATCAAGAACATTTAAACTTACAACTACTGATGGTAAAATAATAGAACTTACAAGTACAGAAGAAGGTTTAGACTTTAAAGATTATAAAGGTAAAAAAGCTATTTTAGTTGATGTATTTGCAACATGGTGTCCACCATGTATTAAGGGTATTCCTATTTTAAAAGAGTTAAGAGAAAAATATAAAGATGATTTTGAAATAGTATCTGTACTTTTTGAGAAAGAAGAAGATAAACCTACCTCTGAAGTTATAGAGTTTATTAAAAAATATGATATTACATATCCTATAACTGTGGGAGAAGAAAACTTCAAATTAGCAAAAGATTTAGATGATGTCCAACGAATTCCTGAGTTATTTTTATTTTCTAAAAATGGAGAATTTGTTAAAAAATTTCTTGGAGAAACAGATTTAGAAACATATTCAAAATATGTTGATATGGCTATAGGTAAAAAATAGATTTGAGATATGATAATATCAGTTCATTCATCGTAATGGATATTGTAAGAGATGCACAAAAATATGAAGACTCAATTCACTTCGAAATAGGGCAACCTGATTTAACTCCAAGCCCTAAAGTTAAAATAGCATTAAAAAAAGCTTTAGATGAGGATAAGTTCTCTTATACGGAAAGCCTTGGTTTATTCGAACTTAGAAAAAAAATATCTACAATGTACAAAGAAAATTATAATGTAGATGTTGAACCTGAACGAATACTTTTAACTCCAGGAACTTCAGGAGCATTTCTAGTTGCTTATACTTTGACATTAAAGTATAAAGAAAACTTAGGGCTATCTGACCCTTCATATCCTTGTTATAAAAATTTTGCAAATATGTTAGATATAAATCCATATTTTATGGATATAGATAAATCAACAAATTATGAATTAACTGTTAATCATTTAGAAAAAGCAGATATTCAAGCGCTACAAATATCTTCTCCTTCAAATCCAACTGGGAATATATATTCAAAAGAAAATTTTAAACAATTAATTGATTACTGTAATCAAAAAGATATAGCTTTTATTTCAGATGAACTTTATCATGGTCTAACTTATGAAGAAAATTCACATACTGCATTAGAGTTTAGTGATGATGTTTTTGTAATAAATGGTTTTTCTAAATATTATTGTATGCCAGGAATGAGACTAGGTTGGATAATAGTTCCAAAGAACTTATCTAGAGAAGCTGAAAAGATTGCACAAAACATATTTATCTCAGCACCTACCTTATCTCAATATGGAGCACTGGAAGCTTTTGATAAAGAATACTTAGCGGAAATTAAAAAAATATTTAAAGAGCGTAGAGACTATCTGTTTGATGAATTAAGTAGTATTTTTGATATAGATGCAAAGCCAGATGGAGCATTCTATCTTTGGGCTAATGTTTCAAAATATACGGATGATAGTTTTACTTTTGCAAAAGAGTTGCTTGAAAATATTCATCTAGCTACAACTCCAGGAATTGATTTTGGTTCTAATAAAACGAAGCACTATCTAAGATTTGCATATACAAGAGATATTGAGCATATGAAAGATGGAATAAAAAGATTAAAAGAGTATTTAAATGATAGAAAATAAGAAATATATATTATTTGATAATGATGGAGTTTTAGTAGAAACTGAAGCTTTGTATTTTGAGGCAAATGTTAAAGCTTTAAAGGAACTAGGAATAGTATTAACTTTTGATAGATACATGAAAATAATGGCACGAGGTGGAACTGCTTGGGAAGTTGCATTAGAAGCTGGTATCTCAAAAGAGACAATTGATAAGAAAAGATTTCAAAGAGATATTTATTATCAAGAATTTATAAAAACTAGAAATATAGAAATACCAAATGTAAAAAAGATATTAAAAAAACTATCTTTAAAATATAAAATGGCAATAATTACAACTTCAAGACGTGAAGATTTTGAATTAATTCATAAAAATAGAGGTATCGTTGATTTAATGGACTTTGTTCTATGTGTAGAGGATTATCCAAGAGCTAAGCCCTTTGCTGATCCTTATCTAGCTGGATTAGCGCAGTTCAATGCATTAGAAGCTGAAACTATAGTAATTGAAGATTCTCAAAGAGGATTGACTTCTGCTGTTAATGCCAAGATAGATTGTGTAATTGTCAAAAATGAATTTACAATAAGTCATGATTTTACAAATGCATCTTATAGAATTGATAATTTAGAAGAATTAACTAATCTTTTATTGTAATAATATTATAAAAGTTAATCTTAATTAGTCGCCATAATAAAGCCATGATTATCTTCTTCTTTAAAACATCCAATCTGACATTTTGATACTTTTAAATCAGAATCTTTTATTGTAGAACCTATTTGGTTAATTGATTGACCTTTTTCCTGTGCTATTTTCCATGCTATTTCACATTCAATTTTAGAGTTATTACTACGTTTTTTAAGTATGTCATAAATATCTTCGTTCATATCATTAAACTTTAGTTTTCCAAATACTCCAAGTTCACAATTTGTAATCGTTATATTCATATCTCGTGCAATTTGTGCAATATTCTTGGGTTCCATACCAATTAACTTAGCAACTTTAAAAGCTTTGACACATGATAATGCACCATTTTCATCTAAATTTGTAAGAACTAAATCTGTTTGTATTGAATCTAATTTAATCATTGATATTTTAACCTTTTTATTTGTACTAATTATAAAGTTTCAAGCTTATAATAACTTTATATAATAGTTCAAGTATTAATATATATTATAATTTAAACATATGAAATCTATATATTATTTTCAATTAAAAAAAAAGAGTGCCAGGAGAAGCACTCTTTTATTAACTTGTATATTTTGTAGGAGAATTTAAGTCCGGAAACTTAGTTTATTTATTAGGATCGTGTAACCTAACTCATGTAATAATTATAATGGCTTTGTATTAACCTTTTTTTAATAAAAGGTTAACCATTAGTAAATAGGAGAAGGAATATCCTATTTATTTGTACTTTTAAATGGTTTGAGTATTATGATTAATTTTGGAAGTAATAATAGTGCTGAAGCTAAAAGAGTCGCCATTACAACAACTGTTAGTAATCCAAAATAAATAGTTGGAATTAAATTTGATAAAACTAAAATAGAAAAACCAATAATTACAACTAAAGAAGTATAATACATTGCATAACCAATACTTTCATGGCTTCGTTTCATTGCATTTAAGTAGTTGTGATCATACTTGAATTCATCTTTAAATCTATGAATATAGTGGATAGTATCATCAACACCAATACCAATAGAAATAGCAGCAATTGTAATTGTCATAATATCTAAAGGAATTCCAAGGAATCCCATAATACCAAAGATTGAAGATATTGGTATTATATTTGTAACTATTGCTATAAAAGCAAGCTTAATTGATCTAAATAAAATTAAGAACATTATAAATAAGATTAAAAGTACAACACCTAAAGTTGATATTTGAGAATCAAATAGTGATTGAAGCATATTATTATATAAAATCATAAGATTTGATAATTTAAATGAAGTCTCTTTATTTCTAATGATTTCTCTTAAATCTTTATTGATTTTTGCGATCAATTCGTTTCTTCTTAAATTTTCATTTGAATCTTTAATTCTCATAGTAACTCTAGCTTCATTATTTTCTATATTTATGTATGGAGATAAGACTATATTCTTATATTTTTTTGGGATTTTTTTATAAAGTAGGGCTAACATAACGCCATCTAATTCTTTATCTTGATTTAAAAGTTTTCCTACTTTTAATAATGAAGCCAGAGATTGAACTTTTCCTACTTCTTCTAGACTTTCTAAATATTCATGAACTCTTGTAATCGTATCCATTTTATCTTGAGAAAACCAGTATTGTTCATTATTGGAATTTGTGTTTATTTCTTCTTCAAAATCTTCAAAATCTTCAAATTCATCATCTACTTCACTTGAATTTTCGCTTTGAACGACTTCTAATACAACTTCTTTTTGCTTATCTTCTTTAAACTGTATTATTACATCAAGGGGAGTTGTACCTCCTAAACTTTTGTCAATTACTTCCATTCCTTTATATATCTCTGTACTTTTTTTAAAGTAGTTGATAAAAGAGTTTTCAACTATAAGTTTCGAAGCTCCTATTAGTGAAAAGGTTACAAGTAATATACTTCCAATAATAATAGCCTTTCCTTTTTTTTCAACTAAATAGGTAGTTACAGTAATAAGTGAAAATCTTGAACTAGCTTCTTTCTTAACATGCTCATCTTTTTTACGAAGCATTATTAAAGCAATAGGAAAAATTAAAAAAGAAATAAATAATGAAATCGCAATACCAGCACTCATCATAAGACCAAGATTTTTAACCGGTTGAATATTTGATAATACAAGTGAAGCAAAACCCGTAATTGTCGTAAGTATAGCAAAAAATGAAGGAGAAAGTTTTGATAATATAGTATTTATAACAAGTTTATATTGGCTTGCATTTTTATATTTTACATTTAGTTCTCTATATCTAACAATTAAGTGTAGAACAATTGCTAAAGTAATGATTAACTGTAAAGATATAAAGTTTGAAGAAATAACTGTTACTTCAAGGTTAAATAAACCTAAAATACCTGCCGTTGAAATAACTGATAATACACAAATAATAATAGGTAATATAACCCATCTTGGATGCCTAAAAATAACCCATAAAATAAAGATAAGTATTAATATTAAAGTTGAACCATAAATAGTCAAATCACTTTTTACAAAACCAACAATATCATTTGCAATCATATTCATTCCACCTAGGAAAATTTTTGCATTTGAATCATATTTTTTTATAATAGTTCTTATTTGTGATATTTCTTTTTCATCTTTTTCCCTTAAGAAATCTCTATGTTTCTTAAATTCTAATACTATATTTACTAATTCTTCTTTTTCATTTTTATTTAGATGAGAAGTTCTTTTCTTTGATAAAAGAGTATTTCTTTTTTCAAGAAGTTCAAAGTATTCTTTATCATATTTTAAATTTAAAATCATACCCGTTGTTTTAAAATCTGCACTTACAAGATTATTTGAATAGAGTTGCGAGTTTAAGAATTCTTTTTTAACTAAATTCATATCAAACTTATTCGTTTCTAATGTATCAACACCATCTACTAAATCTGAAATATTTATAATTGGTGATTGAAGTAATGGAACATTTAAAATAGAAGTTATACTCTCTATACTGTCGATTTTTAATAAATCATCACTTAATTTTTTTAAGGTGTCTAAACTGTTTTGTGAGAGTAATTCATCATTAGGCGTATATGTTATAACTAGAAAACTTGGGTTGTAATATCTTTTATTTACTTCTCTTGAGAATTTTAAATCTTTGTCATCATCTAAAAGAAGAGTTTCAGCAGAAGCATCAATTTCAAGTTTTGTTGCATGGTAAGCAAGAGTACCAATAACAAGTAAAAGTGCTACTAGTACAGTAATTGGATACTTTAGAACTATATTGTCATAAAATTTTTTAATCATGTGCTTTATTTTTAGCTTCAATCTCTGTTATCATCTCTTCAAGAGATTTTTGTTTTAATAAGCCTGCGTATTGTTTTCTAGTTGTAGTAATAACACTAGTCCCAGCTAAGTTTATATCATAAATTACCCAGTCTCTTGTTTTACTTTTATAAAATAAGTAATTTATTTTATATGTTTCAGTTTGACTAATTAGTTCAGTAATTAGTTTAATTCTTTCAATTTTAGATGTTTGAGTAAATATAGATTCTAAATCAATAATCTTTACTTTTTGATCTGTATATAAACCTAACTTATCGATATATGAGTTTTTTATACTTATTTCAAAAGCTTTTAAGTATCTAGTCCTTTGTTCCTTAGTTGCACTAATCCATGCTTTTTTGCCAAGAGAAATTAAAGCCATTTTTCTAAAATCAAAAACTTCATCAATAATCTGAACAATTTCTTGACCTTTTTGTTTATTTGTAATATTTTCTTTTTTGATAATAAAAATTGAATCATCAATCTTTTTAGACATAACTGTTTTTAGTTCATCTTTTTGTAATGCAAAAAGTGAAGATATTGAAAATAGTCCTATTAGCAGAACTTTTAATATATTTTTCATTTTATTCCTTTATTAATGTATTTCTTCTTTGATTGTAAAGATCCCTAAAATAAGGATATAAATCAAAGGCATCTTTTTTTAGACTTTCATATAAACCAAGTCTTAATGAAGTATTGTTTATTGTATCACCTGCTGTTATTGCAAAACTTTGTGTTATATTATCAGGTATCTTATATCTTAAATCACTTGCACCTGTAGTTGATAATGGACTAATATAAGAATCTGCTGCAAGTCCTACAATATCTCTTAAATTAGATGGTCCGAAGAATGGTAATACTATATGAAAACCTTCTCCTACTCCATAAAATCCTAGTGTCTGTCCAAAGTCTTCATCATGTGCTTTCCAACCATATTCAGTTTTCGCAGGATCCATAAATCCAGCTAATCCAAAAGTTGAATTTAATAAAAACCTTCCTAATTCTTCCGCGGAATTTTGAAACTTTAATTGTAGTATATTATTTGTGAATCTTAATGGAAATAATAAGTTATTAAAAAAGTTTGATACCTTAGACCTTACAGTTTTTGGAAGTACATATGTATATCCTTTTGCTGTTGGGTTTAAAACATAGATAAACACCTTATCATTAAATGTTGTCATAACTCTATTATAAGCACTTAATGGATCAAAGATTTCTTCTTCTTTTGTGTATTCTTCTTCAAACTCTTCACCAAACTCTTCATCAAATTCGTCACTTAATGTCTCCGTAGAGCTTATCTTTTCTTTTTCAATTACTGTTTTTTTTGATTCAACAGTATTTTTAGTATTGATAATATTGTTTGTAGAACAAGCGGTAAAACCAAATATCAAAATAAACACAAAAAATAAATTTCTCAAATAAATCCTTTTTCTAAATTAAGGCAATATTATATTAAAATAATGTGTAGAAAATGTTTAAACAATGAGTTTATTGTCTTTTTAATTGATTTAATAATGAAATTGAGTTTAAAGGATCCACTTGAATACCATTTATTCTAAATGAAAAGTGTAAATGAGGTCCCGTAACCCTTCCTGTATCTCCACTTAGACCTAGAATAGCTCCTTTTTTTATAAAATCACCAACTTTATAATTCATTTTGCTTAAATGAAAATAGCAAGAATAAACTCCTTGACCATGGTCTATTACTATTGAATTACCTGAATAAAATCTATTTTGAGATATTTTTACAATTCCAGAGTTTGATGCAATAATTGCTGTTCCATTCTTTGCTCTAAAATCTGTACCGCTATGATAAGATTTTAACTTTCCATTATAAACTCTTTTTGTTCCAAAATTACTAGTAATTTTTGTGTTAAGTGGATAAATAAAATCTTCATTCCATAAAATGTTTTTTGAAATTGAGTTGTAAACTTTCATAGCTTGGGAATATTCTTTTTTAGTTCTTTTTACTCTAGAAGGTTTTGGTTTAAATTTTGTTTTTGAAACATTTATAACTTCACTTTTATAGTTACCATCAATTATTTTTAAGTTTTTACCCTCAAATATTTTTTTGCTATTTTCAATATATGAAACAATAACTCTATAATCTTTTTTCTTTTGATAATAAGATATTGGAATTAATGCATAATGAGAATTTTCTTTAAATGGATTTTTAAAAAAGTTTATATTTTGTTTATCAAATGTAAGTTTTACGTTAGAAATATTTTTTTTGCTTATCTCAAGAAGAACAGTATTTGCATTTTTAACTGTTGATTGATTGATTTTTAATGCATACAAATTGCAAAGAAGTATTAGTGTAATTATTAATATTTTTTTCATAAATTAATGATATCTAAAAATATTTAAGCAATAGTTTTATTAACTTATTAGTCTGTTATTACAAAACTGCTATAATCCCAATAAAATTTGAAAACAAACTATTGGAGTTATAATGGGTAGAGCCTTTGAATATAGAAAAGCGTCAAAATTAAAAAGATGGGGAGCAATGTCTCGTTTATTTCCTAAATTAGCAAAAGCTATTGAAATGGCAGCAAAAGCTGGGGTTCCAGATCCTGAAATGAATTCAGCTTTAAGAACTGCAATTATAAATGCAAAATCTGAAAATATGCCTAAAACAAATATTGAAGCAGCAATTAAAAGAGCAAGCGGAAAAGATTCAGCTAACTATACAGATGTAAACTTTGAAGGAAAAGGTCCTCATGGAGCTTTAATCTTTGTTGAAACTGCAACTGATAATAATACAAGAACAGTAGCAAATGTTAAAATGTATTTTAATAAAAATGGTGGAGCAATGGCACCAACTGGTTCCTTAGAATTTATGTTTGATAGAAAAGCATTCTTTGAATTTAATAAAACAGAAGATATGGATTTAGAAGAATTAGAAATGGAACTAATAGATGCTGGATTAGAAGAACTTGAAGAAGAAGACGGAATTGTATTAGTAACAGCTAGTTATACAGACTTTGGAACTTTAAATAAAGCATTCGAAGATTTAGGAATTGAACTTACAAAAGCAAAATTAGAAAGAATTTCTAATAATCCACAAGAATTTACAGAAGAACAACAAGAAGAAATTGGAAAGTTACTTGAAAAACTTGAAGATGACGATGATGTTCAAGCTATTTATACAAACATGGCATGATTTAAATAGGATAAGATAAAATCTTAATGGTTTTATCTCAATCTTTGAATTGATATTATTAGCTTTATATATTAGCGAATAATTACTAAGTCATTAAAAAAATAACCATGAATATAGTCAAAACCTATTTCTTTTGCAAATATATAATCTTCTTCTAGTCCAATTTTTTTTCGAAGTTTTCCAAAATAGTAAGATTAAAATCTTTTACAATACCATTTAATTTAAATCCATCTATTATCCATAAAATAAAAAGAGCCATTAAAATCAAATAACCAATAAGAATAAAGGTAGTAATAATTCCAACTATTCCGGCAACTATATATATCCACCATATTTTTTGTTTCGTATATAGTCTATGCATTCCAAAGATACCTACAAACCACCATAAGAGATAAGCTAATACAACATTTAATTGTTGTGTTTTAGCTTTTTCAAGTTCAAGGTTATTCATATTTATTTCTTTGCATTTTAGCAATTACATTATTTATATTTTGGATTCTTGTTGTTGAGCTAGGATGTGTTGAAAAAAATTCATTTGTACTTTTCTTTCCTGCACTCATATTCTTCCAAAAGTTCAGAGCCTCATAAGGATTATACCCAGCTTTTGTCATTAAATAAATACCAATTTCATCAGCTTCGCTCTCTTGTAGTCTTCCATAAGGAAGCATAACACCTAATTGTGTACCAATTCCATAAGCTTGATTAAAAGTATTAGTGTATTGTGGTGCTGTTGATGCTAATACAACATTACCAAGTAGTTGAATACCTTGTTGTACTTTTGAAGAACTCATTCTTTCAGCTCCATGTCGCGCAAGGGCATGAGCAACTTCATGTGACATTACAGTAGCTAATTGAGCATCATTTTTTGCAGCTTTTAAAATACCTGTATAAACTACTACTTTTCCACCAGGAAGACAAAATGCATTCATTGCTTTATTTTCTACAAGATTAAATTCCCATTTAAAATCTGGTCTATTTGCAGCTGCTGCGATTTTTGCTCCAATTGATTTTACTCTTCTTGCATCATATGTGTTATTGACAACTTTTGCTTTAGATAAGGCTTGTTTATATGATTGTTCACCAAGGGCTAACTCTTCTTTTGATGTCATGAAAATCATTTGTGATCTTTTTGTATAAGGTGTTTTTTGAGTACAACCTACTATAACAAATAATGCAGTTATTACTAGAACAATATTTCTTAATTGTTTCATTTTTCTTCCTTTTGTAAATCCTTAAATATTACAAATATTATAGCAAAAGAACATTATCTTAAACTATAAATGATAATTATATAAGTTATGATAATGCTTAATTGTGAAAAATTGTGTATTTAAATAGATTAATTTTGATCTATGAATTCATAGATAAGATTGTAAAGTTTACTTGTATATTTACCTTTTATAATTACATGTTTAGAAGAATCAATGATTTTAATTGATTTATTTTTTGATTGTACTTTTTCATAAATTTTATATGCAGAACTAGGGTTTACTAAGGGATCATCTTTTGATTGAATTATTAAAATAGGACTATTTATCTTGTCTAAGTTTTTTTGTGTTTTATGCATTAATATATTTAACTGTTCAATTGAATCAATATAAAATTTATCATAATTTATATCAGGATTTTCAGGATCATTTTCAATATACTCTTTAGCATACGCATCTTCATTAAAAGCTTTTACAATATCATTCCAAAAGGATAGTGCTGGAAGTAAAGTTTTAACTCGTATATCATTTAAATGAAGTGCCGCATTAATACAAATAATTCCTTGAAATTCTAAGTAACATTTTTTTGTACTAAGTAATGCTAATAATCCTCCGGTTGAAAAACCAAGTACATAGACTTTTTCAAATTGTAATGAAGCAATTGTAATAGTTCTTGAAACTGACTTATACCAATCTTGCCATAATGTATTTTTTAAATCTTCAGGTATTGTTCCATGACCTGCTAATCTTGGAGCATATACATTTAGACCTTTATCATATAAAAAGATTGCTAATTGTTCAACTTCTTTAGGTGCAGAACTAAATCCATGAATAGTAATCACACAGGTATCTGAATCTTTACTAAATATATGGAAAGCTTGACCAATATCTTTTTCTTTTCTTCCTTTTTTATTCCATGCATTTTTATAGTCCATCTCAAATTCTTGTTTTTCTTCTTCTATTAATACTGATAATAACTCTAAATCAATTGCACTATGTTTTTTACTACATATATCTTTTATGATATTTGTCATTTTCTCATGAATTTGAACTTCATTTAAAATTACTTTTAAAATATTTTTTAATCTAATCGTATTATGGGTATAACTATTTAACAACTCTTGTTTATTTATAAAATAATCATTGCCCTTTTTTTCTATAATATTATGTTCTATACTAAGTTCTAATAAATCATCAAACTTTTTATATTTCTCATAAGAAATTAAGTAAATTAGGTCTTTATCAATATCATCGTCATAATATAATTCTTCATTTTTTATTTTTTGTATTGTTAAATAAATTAATTTTTTGAAATGTTTTAAATCTAATTGTTTTGATGAATATAAAAATAGTGTTGATATGAAAATATGGTCAAAATTTATTGTTAGCGATTCATAAACGTTATTCATTAAATTGTGCGTTAATTCATATCTTATATTATCAATAATCTTTTTTTGATTGACTTCTCGGTTATAGAAATCTTTTAGTATATCTTTTGTACTAACAGGTTTTAATATCTGAATTGTAATCTTAGAGTTTAAAATAATATTACTCTCTATTTCAATCTCTTCTTTAAAAGAATCTTCCATTTCATTTACAAGTTTTTCTGCCATATCAAGTAAAAAGTTTCTACCCGTTCGAAGATTTGAATAAGATATATTAATTGGAATAATCATCGTTTCTTCTCTCTTTATCTCAGTACAATCATTTACAAAATATTTTCTTTGAAATTTCTTAAAATCTTTTATTTTATTGTTATAATAGTTTTGTCTTAACATTTGTGAAGATAAGGCAAAAAAGGATGCTCCTGTATAAATTCTTTGGCAAACATTATCGATTTTAACACAAAAATTACTATCAATTTTTGAAATATCTTTTGCTTTTACCATTCTTCCTTCAGGAAATATCATCCAATCTTTACAGGAAGTTACTAAATCACCAATAATGTGATTATTTCTATTTGGATTTACAGTACTCATAGCTCCTAGTTTTTCTAAAAAACTTCCAAAGTATGATTTAAATAATGATTCATCCGCAATAACTCCAACCTTTTTACCTGTTAAATTATATAGAGTATATGGTACAAGCATCGCTTCTGTTCTTGTAAAGTGATTTGCTATAAATATTCGTGGATTATTTTTAGGAATATTTTCTATTCCTTTTACTTGTATATTTGCATCTAGAATTTTTTCTAAAAGGCTTAAAACATACCCATTTGTATCTATTAGTAAATCACTTTTTTTCATTATCTTGCCGCTTTATATGTTCTTACTTTGTATGAATCAACAGAAATTACTTCTTGTTTAATTTTATGAGCTTTTTTAACTTTTATAGAAGCTTCTTTTGAAAGTAATTCTTTTTCTTCTAATTGTTTTACCATTTCATCAATTGATCCTTTTTGAACAATTCCTTTTTTAAGTGCAATTTTAAGGACTTTAAAACTATCTTTATTCTCTTTATTTAATAAAACTGCTTCTTGTAATTTTGTAAATCTATCTTTTTTATTTTTTGATACAAATACATTTTTAGTTAAATCATCAAGTCTTTTTTTATTACTTAATGAACTTACAATTTTTGAATTTAGTGTATCTTCTGCTTTTGTTCCAAAAGGATTTACTTTAACTATTGGTAATAAGAAACCAATATATCCAAGATTTGAAACTAACTCTTCTCTTGCTTTTTGTATTTCATTAAAACAATAACTACATACATAATCAACTAATATTTTATCTTCATCTTTTGGATTATGTTCAAACTCTCTAAGTGTTGCTGTAATTAAATATGAATAAGAAAGGATATCCCCAAATCTTGCACTGATATTTTCTCTTTGTTTTAAGTTGGGTCCTAAAATTCCTAGAGCAATATTTGTAAGAAGTGTAAACTCAGCACTTACCCATGTGAGTTTTTGTTTATATCTTGCAAATTCTCCTCTTTGACAGTTTATTTTACCTCTTGTGAAATAGTAAAATATAGATTTAGCAAAAGCTGTATGAACTAATCCTATATGAGCTAAGAAACCTTTATCAAAACTTTCTACATTGTTATTATTTAGTGCATTTATTTGTTTATAAATATATGGATGTGATTTAATTAAACCTTGTCCAAACTGCATTAAGTTTCTTGTTAAAATATTTGCACCTTCAACAGTAATAGAAATAGGAATTGCAAAATATGCATGAGCAAGAAGATTATTTTCACCTCTTATAATTGCACTACCACCTAATACATCCATTGAATCATTTATAACTTCTCTAAATTTCTCTGTTGCATGATATTTCATAATTGAGTTAATAACACCAGGTTTTACTCCATTATCAATTGCATCAATAGTAAAGTTACGCGCTGAATTTAACATATAAGTAAAGGCTGCAATTTTTGCAATTTTTTCCTCAATACCTTCAAAGTGATTAATACTTAACCCAAATTGTTCTCTTAGTGAAGAGTATGAAGATACAATATTTAAAGCAAATTTACTTCCACCTAAAGATACACTAGGAAGAGAAATACCACGTCCAATTGATAAAGATTCAACAAGCATATTCCAACCTTTTCCAATTCCTTCTTTCTCACCAATAATGTGCTCAAGTCCAATAACAACATCTTTACCATATAAAGGTGAGTTAACAAAGGGAATACCTAATGGATCATGACGTCTTGAATTATCAACACCTTTTAATTTTGAATTTATTAATCCAAATGTAATACCTAAGTCTTGTTTATCTCCTAATAATGAATCTGGGTCAGAAAGTGTAAAAGCAAGTCCAATTAAAGTTGCTACATTACCAAGAGTGATATATCTTTTTTCAAAGTTAAGTCTAATTTTAATTTTTCCATCTTTATCTTTAAATAAAACACCGTTTGATGTAATAGATGTAGCATCACTTCCTGCATTTGGTTCTGTAAGACCAAAACAAGGCACTTCTCTACCATTTGCTAAATCATCTAAATATTTATCTTTTTGCCTTTGCGTACCATGTTTTAGTATTAATTCAGCAGGTCCAAGTGAATTTGGAACCATAATAGTAATTGCTAAAACTTGTGATCTAGATACAAGTTTTTCAATTACATGTGAATGTGCAGTTGCAGAAAAACCTAGTCCACCATACTCTTTTGGAATTATCATCCCAAAGAACTTTTTATCTTTTATAAATTGCCAAACTTCTTTACTTAAATCTCTTTCTTGAAATATTTTCCAATCACTTGTCATTTCACAAAGTTCATTTACTTCATTATCTAGAAAAGATTGTTCTTCTTCTGTTAATTCAGTAATTTTTTCAGCATATATTTCATCAAAATTAACTTCTGCTTTAAAAAAGTTTGACTCAACCCAGTTTGTACCAGCTTGTAATGCAGCTTCTTCCGTTTTTGAAATCTTTGGTAATAAACCATTTTTATTTATAAAAGATACAATCTTAGAAGTTACAAACTTTATTCTTAACGGTTGAATTAAAAATATTAGTGCAGCTAATGTGAATATTGTCCAAAATATAAAACCAGCATCTGTTAAAACAAATGCATAAACTCCAATTATTGCGAAATAATAGTATAAGGGAAAGGAAAAAAATCCTAAGATTAAAATTATTAATAAAAATATTAATGCTTCCATTGTGCTTCTCCTGTATTAAAATCTTCATTAGCTTCATTTAATCTAACAAGTAAATTACTTGGAGTAAATCTTTCTCCATACACTTTTTCATATTCTAAAAGTCTTGTTACAATATGATTGATTCCTAGTTCATTAGCTAATGCACATAACCCACCTTTATATGGGGGGAAACCTGTTCCTGTAATCATTGCGAAATCTATTATATTTGGATCTTCTACAATGCCTTCTTCAAGACATCTTGATGCTTCATTTATCATGATATAGATACATCTTTCAACAATTTCTTTGTCATCAACTATTTTAGTGTTATTGTCTAGCAATGACGTAACATTTTTGTTTACTTCTTTTTTATCTCCCTTATAAGTATAAAAACCTTCATTTGATTTTTTTCCTAACAATTTTAAATCTTTATATACTTTAGTTAATAATGGAGCAATAGACATTCTACTTCCATATGATTCATTTAGTATATGTGCTACTTTATATCCAATATCAATACCAACAGTATCTGCAAGTACAAATGGACCCATAGGCATACCAAAATCTTTTATTACTTTATCAATATGTTTAATATCAGGATTTTTTTCTAAAATAACAGCTGCTTCATTTAAATAAGGAAGTAAAATTCTATTTACAATAAAGCCAGCACAATCTCCTACAATTATTGGAGTTTTACCACAAGATATTAAAAGTTCCATTGTTTTATTTATAGTCTCTTTCGAAGTATGTTTAGAAGGTATTACTTCAACTAAAGGCATCATGTTTACAGGATTAAAAAAGTGAACACCTATAAAATTCTCTTTATTTTTAAGTTCACTACTTAAAGTATTAATAGATATAGATGATGTATTAGTAGCAATAATTGCATTTTTATTTAGCAGTTTTTCTAATTGGGAATAAGTTTCTTTTTTTGCTTTCTCATTTTCAATAATTGCTTCTATTGCAAATTGTGTTGATTTTAAACCATCAAAGTGTTCTGTATATGAAATTTTATTAAGTTTTAAATCCACTTGTCTCTGAGTCATTTTTCTACTTTTTGTTAAATATGCATATGTTTTTGCTACATCTTTTAATATATTTTGAACTTGTGCAACTTTTCTAACTTTTATTCTAACTTCTTTTGCATATTTAGAAAATAACCAAATGATTCCTTTTCCCATAACTCCATTTCCTAATATTGTTACATTTGAGATTGGACTTGATGTTCTTTCATAGTTTTTATTTAATTTTTGGAAAGTAAAAAATAGTTTAATCATATTTTTTGACTCTTTAGTAACTGCAAGTTTTGAGAACTCTCTTGCTTCGACTTTTATTCCTTGAGTAAAATCTCTTTTATATGTATCTTTTATAACTTGAAGTGCTACATAAGGAGCTTTAAAATCTTTATTTACTTTTGTTTCTAGAGTTTTATATGTTTTTGAAAAAATGATTTCTCTTAATGGCCAAGTTTCTAAAATAGAAAAAGTACTTCTTTTTATTACCTTTTTATTTATAACTCTTTGTATAAAAGATTCAAGTTTAAAATCTTTTTGTCCATCGTGGAATACTTCATCAACTAGTTTTATTCTATACGCTTTTTTAGCATCAATAGTTTTACCTGATAAAATTAAATCAAGTGCATTAATTAATCCCATAATTTTAGGAGCTCTTAGTGTTCCTGCAAAACCTGGAAAAATACCTAGTTTAATTTCTGGAAATGCTAGTTTTGTTTTTGAACTTATTGTTGCAACTCTATATGTACATGCAAGGGCTAATTCTAATCCTCCACCCATACAAGCACCATTTATATATGCAATAGAAGGGAAGGGTAAGTTTTCTAATTTATTAAAGATTTCATGAACTCTTATAAGTAAAGAGTTTACCTCTTCTTCATACTCAAGTTTTTCAATCTCTTGAATATCGGCACCTGCAATAAATACGCTTTTTGCACTTTGAATTAACAGTGCTTTAATTGATGAATTATCTTTTATCTCATTTAACTTTTCATCTAGTTCTTCTAACACTTTGATTGATAATTTATTTACTTTTTCATTCTCTAAATCTATTGTTAACCGTGCGATATTGTCATTTATTTCTAATCTTAAATTATTCATCTTACACCTCCAATAAAAAAGCTGCACCTTGACCACCACCAATACATAGCGTAGCTAAAGCTTTTTTAGCTTTTCTTCTTTTTAATTCTTTTAGTGCTGTTAATACAATTCTAGAACCACTCATTCCAACTGGATGTCCAAGAGCAATAGCTCCTCCATTTACATTTAGAATACTTTCATCTATTTCTCCAATTGCAGAAGAACCAAAAGTCTTTTTACAAAAAGAATCTGATTTAAATGCTTCTATATTTGCAATTACTTGAGCAGCAAATGCTTCATTTAATTCAATTACATCTATATCTTCTAATTTAGTTTTTGTTTTATCAAATAGTTTTTTTGTAGCATAAATAGGACCTAATCCCATTCTATGAGCGTCAAGTCCAGCATATGCATAATCACTAATAAATCCAAGAGGTTCAAGATTTAACTCTTTTGCTTTTGATTCTCTTGTAACTATTAAAGAACATGTAGCATCTGAAACTTGAGAAGAGTTTCCAGCTGTTACTGTTCCACTTAATCTATCAAATATAGGACGAAGTTTACTTAATGCTTCAATTGTTTGATTAAACCTAACTCCATCATCATCTATAATAGATGAATCTTTTGTCATTATCTCATGGATTTCATCTTTAAATACACCATCTTCAATTGCTTTTTGAGCTTTTAAATGTGAGTTTAAAGCATATTCATCTTGTGCTTCACGACTAATCTTAAATTCATTTGCTAAGTTCTCAGCTGTAATTCCCATGATTTTTCCTGAGATTGGATCTGTAAGACCTGAGATTAGACCAATTACTGGTTTTAAAAATGATGGTCTAAAAGATGATAATAAGTGAAGTTTATCTCCTATATTTCTAGAATATGCAAGTCTGACTAGAAAGTTTCTAAATTTATCATTATGAAGTAGGGGAATATTACTCATTGATTCAACACCACCAACTAAATATAAATCCCCTTGATTTGAGTGTATTTTTTCAATTGCTGAAGATATTGATTGCATTCCAGATGCACAGTTTCTATGAACTGTATATGCAGGTGTACTTTGTGAGAATCCAGCTCGTATTGCTATAACTCTTGCAATATTTGCTGCATTTGCTGGTTGGGCAACATTACCAAGTATGACTTCATCAAATAAATCATAATCTAAACCATTACGTAAAATTAACTCTTTTGTGATTATTGCACCAAGGGTATCCGCACTAACATTGTTTAATTTACCATTTGCTTTTGCTATTGGGCTTCTTAGACCATCGATTATTGCTATTCTATCTTTCATCGTAGTTCTCCTAATACATAGTATTTACAATGTCTTCATATTTTTCTTCTATTTTTCCTCTACATATTTTCATAGAAGGAGTTAATTCTCCTCCTTCTACTGAAATGTCTTTTGTAATAAATTTATATTGAACAACTTTTTCCCATTCATTTAGATTTTGATTGATTGAATCTATATGATTTTTTATCTCATTTGTTCTTTTAATATCAGTATAGTATTCTTCAATTGTTAAGTCTTTATTTAGTTCAAGAGCTTCAGCATATTTATCTTTATCTAAAAATAATAATGCTGTAGTATATTTTTTATTTTGAGCAATTACTACTGCAAATTCAATATATTGATTTTTTGATAATTTTAGCTCAATTGAAACAGCGTTTACATACTCACCAGTTGAAGTTTTAAAAATCTCTTTTTTTCTACTTTTAATTGATAAGTAGCCTTCTTCATCTAAAGATGCAATATCTCCTGTGTGAAGCCAACCTTTATTATCAATTGTGCTTCTTGTTAGTTCAGGATGATTTAAATATCCTTTCATTAAAGAAGGTCCTTTAACTAAAAGTTCACCTTCTTCTGAAATTTTAACTCTTGCACTTGGAATTATTTTTCCAGAAGTACCAACTTTATTTACTCCTGGATAGTTTGTAGAAATAACAGGAGAAAATTCTGTTAAGCCATATCCTTGATAAATATTTACATTTATATTTACAAAGAATTGATATATTTCACGTGAGAGTGGAGCACCACCTGAAATTAATTTACTTAAATTTGATCCAAAGATAGCTCTTAGTTTTGAATAGACTATCTTGTCATATACTTTATAAAGAAGTGAATTTTTATCAAATTCTTTAGATAATGCATAGTTAAATGCATAAGTGGCAAGTGTTCTTCCAATTAAAGATTTTTTATTTATATTTACTTTTATTTTATAAAATATTTTTTCTAATAATCTTGGTACTGCTGTCATAATTGTAGGGTGAACAACTTTTAATAAATTTCCTGTATTTTGAATATCATCAACAAAATAAATACTAATCCCACGACTAAGATAATAACTCATTACAGTTCTTTCAAAAATATGAGCTAAGGGAAGAAGTGATAGTGCAATTTCATCTTTCTGTAAGTTTATAAGCTGATTAATATCTTGAAGTTGAGAAATTATATTTTTATGTGTAAGCATTACACCTTTGGGTGTTCCTGTATTTCCACTTGTATAAATAATAGAAAATATTTCATCTTCTTTGGGAATATGAGGTTCAAAGCCATAAGCAAAACAAATTTCTTGTCCAGTTATCAATATTTCATCATAGTTGTAAAAGTTTTCTTCTTTTATACAAAAATTATGAGTTATAAAAATAAGGTTTCTGTTTTCTTCTTCTATATCTTGAAGTCTATCTTCTGAATCAATAAACATGTATTTTATATTTGCATCATTGATTTGAAAATTTAGATTAATAGTTGAGATATTTGCAAAAATAGGAACAGAAATAGCTCCGATTTGATGAATAGCAAAATCAAATATTAACCAAAAAGGTGAAGAATTAGCAAAAATTGCTACTGTATCATTTTTTTTCATTCCTAAGCTTCTAAGTACAAGACTTAAACAAATGACTTTATTTTTAAAGTCTTCACTTGAGATTCTTTGATACTTATCATTATGAAAATAGTTTAAAAACCTTGGATTGTCATAATTTTCTATAATATGAGAAAATAGTTCAGAATATGTTTTAAAATTGTAAGGATTCATAATATATCCTTTCTCTATAAAAATTATTATTATAGTTTATCATGATAAATAAAAATAAAAGAAAAATTATTATTTAGTTTTAAGTATTAAGTTAATTTTAATAAAAACTATCAATTATATTAAATACTGTATCCTTTCAGAATTTATTGAAAAGATTGCCATAAAATGCTCTTACTGTTCTTCTAAATTTAAGTTAAAAAGAGGATATAAATATTCTATATGGATAGTTATAGCTATTTCAATAGCTTTATTAGATTCATTTTACGTAATAGAAATAAGTTTCTTTTTTAGATAGTTCTAAAATAAACTTCTTCTGTAATAATATCTTTAGTCGTTTTAACTCTATCTATAAAAACTAAACCTATTAAATGATCATATTCATGTTGGAAAACTCTTGCAATAAAACCTTTGAAGGTTCTTTTTTCTATTTGTCCTTCACTTGTTTCGTATTGAATTTTGATTTTATTGAATCTTGGTACCTTTGCTCTAATTCCTGGAATACTTAAGCATCCTTCCCAATCTGTTGTTTTACCTTTTGATGTTTTGATAATTTTAGGATTTATAATTACCGTATCTTCCATATGTGGAGCATGTGGATATCTAGTATTTGGTTTAGATGAAATAATCATAATTTGTTTAGAAATAAATATTTGAGGAGCAGCTAATCCTACTCCATTTGATTTTTTTACACAAGCTAACATATCTGATATTAGTTTTTGTGTTTGGGGACTTTGAATATCTTTTACTTTTTTTGCTTTTTTTCGAAGAACTTTCTCTCCTAGTTTTGCAATTTTCACTTTTTTCATATTAAGCATTTTTTTAGCCTTTATTTGAGTAAATCAATTATACTCTTTATATTAAATTTTTGTTATAATCCATCCTTATTAAGAAAAAAGGTTTATAAAAATTATGCAAGACATTACAAATATTAGTGATATTAATGACCCACAAATTAAAGAGTTTATCTCTTTAAGAAAATCAGCTCATGATGAAAAGTATGTAGTTGTTGAAAGTACGACAGTTTTTAAAAAACTATTTTCTGCAAATATTAAAATACATAAAGTTTTTATAACTCCTGAACATTTAGATTTTCTAAAAGAAAATTGTAAAAATATTGACTTCCCAATACTAACAGCTTCAACTAAACTAATGAAAGAAATTGTAGGACATAAAATACATCAAGGAATGTTAGCTCTTATTGATAAACCTGAGTTTATAAGTTTTGATGAGATAAAAGGAAATATAGTAGTTTTAAATGGACTTACATCTCCTGAAAACGTAGGTTCAATAGTACGTTCGTGTGCTGCTTTTGATATTGGTACTTTAATCATTGATGAGAAAACTTGTTCACCTTTTATAAGAAGATGTATTAGGGTTTCTACTGGAAATTTATTTAATGTAAATGTATATAAGTCAAGTACTTTAAAAGATGACTTAATCAAATTAAAGCAGGTGGGTTATACAATATCAACAACTGCAAATGCACAAAATGCAATTAGTTTAAAAGATTATACTTTCCCTTCTAAGGCTGGTATTATTATTGGAAATGAAGGTTTTGGAGTTGATGAAGAGATTTTTGAATTATCAGATAATATACTTAAAATTGATATTCATGAAGAAGTTACAAGTTTAAATGCAGCGATTGCTACTTCTATTATATTATTTAAGATGAGTAGTTAAACATTTAGAAAAAGAAAAGGTGCTTTTCTAGATGAAGATAGCTTATTAAAACTTCTCTATAAATATATGATTTAAAAGCTCACTTTTTTGTTCCTTAATCTCTTAAGGTTTGTAGAACTTTGTAGTTTTTACTTTTTGAACACTCTATGGAACACCGAATAGTAATATAAGTGCTTCGTGTTTCAAAAGCAAGAGGTTGGGGAATGGGCTGTTCCGTATTTTATGTCCTATTTCTTATTAGGTTTAATTAAGTCAATAAAGAATAGACATAGCTTTCTATCTCAATATACTCTTCACTTGATAACTCATGAGGTATATCATAAGCTCCACATATATTTTCAAGTAAGTTATACAGATATTCAACAGTATTATTAGCTAAAAACTCATACTCACTATTTGGATTCATTTGCTGTATCTCTTCTAAGTATAAATCTTTTAATGTTTGGTTACTATAGATATTTGATATGGTTTCAAAAAGAGTAATGATTTTGTCTTTTGGTAGAAGTGTTTTGGTTAAAATATCAGGCTCTTTGTGAAATGCAATTGCAATATCAAATAAATCTCTTGAATTACCTTTATCAGCTCTATAATAAATCTTCTTAGCAATAATTTCTTCTACTGTATCAATTAAAAGTTCATGACCCCATAGCTTAACTTCTTGATAAGGGGTATGTGATTTCTTTGCAACATCAAAGACCTGAATCTTACAATCTTCATTTATAATTATCTCAGAGTAAATTGGATGACTTCTAAAGTTACCTTCATATCCAATTAGATTCTTTTAATAGATGTTTTTTATCCTCTTCATCATAGATAAAAATATCAATATCGGTTGAGTATCTATGATTCCAATAATAAGAAGCTAAAGCTGTACCACCACCAAGTGTTGATATTTCACTTAAGTTCTTCTCTTCTAAAAGTAGAAGTGTAGCTTCAAGCATAGCTTTTGTTTAGAAAAATCATACATGAGTTAAGTTTTTTCTATTCAATATATTTTGTAAGGCTATTGGTATAGGTTTCTTATTTTCTATATTTGAATCAATATGTTTTAGTCTAAATCTTCTATCCCAAGTTCTTGCAACACCTTTTAATGTTCTAAAAGGTGAAGAGATATATAGACTTTTTATATTTCTTTTTGATACATTAAAAGTTTTGATAAATTCATCTAATTCACTTACTTCAAGTTCCTTAAAAAACTTTGCATAAACACTTTGTTCTCTAAGAGTTGCTCCATGATAATCTTTTCTATCAAAAGCTTCTCTAACATCAGCACTTGTAAATTTTGAATAATTATCGATATTTCTGTTTAGGATATGAAAGAATCTATGATTAGTTTTTTTACTTAATTTACTTTGCACTTCTTTTTCATCAAGATTGATAAGAAGTTGATATAGTTTATTTCTATTACTATCCTCTTTTTTCCAATCATTAAGTGTTGTAAATGGTATATCTAAGTATTTACTAATTTGAGATTGTGTCATTACATATCCTTTATATAATTACATTATATATGAATAT